>JAEEGH010008483.1_pt1 | contig 24286 bp, 18 predicted proteins | sample 9134181 | NCBI WGS metagenome assembly JAEEGH01 (sample SAMN16246544, study PRJNA631951) | gut metagenome | biome: gut microbiome; feature: rumen; material: DP-attached | host: Bos | place: Iran: Karaj | collected 2018-10
GCAGAAGACAAGAACTATGTGCTGATTGGTCCGGGACGATGGGGATCGAGCGACTATTGGTTGGGTATTCCCGTTAAGTGGCCTCATATCTCCGCTGCACGCGTCATTGTTGAGGCTGGTCTGAAGAACTGGCATGTGGATCCCTCGCAGGGTACGCACTTCTTCCAGAACCTGACCTCGTTTGGTGTGGGCTACTTTACCATCAACACCTATACGGGCGACGGTATCATGCAGACGGCAGTCCTCGACCAGATGCCTGCCGTGGAGGAGACGCAGTATGTGCGCCATGTGCGCTTCGAGCGTCCGCTGAAAATTATGATGGACGGCAAGAAACAACACGGCGTCGTGCTGTTGCCTCATGCTTAGGGTTCAAAGGTTAATCCCGTAGCTCTGCTTCACCTCACTCATCACGAAGGTGCTTTCGATGGAGGCCAAGTCCTCTATCTCGCCCAACTTGTTGAGGATGAACTCCTGATACTGCTTCATGTCTCGTGCGCGTACCTTTAAAAGATAATCGTACGCGCCTGACGTGTTGTAGCACTCCGTCACCTCAGGGATGCGATGGATGCGGCGAACAAAGGAATCAGCAATCTCATGGTTGATCTGCTTTAGCTTCACCTTGCAGAACACCTGCAGGCCCAGGTCTAATTTCTCAGGGTCGAGGATGGCTACATACTTCTTGATATAGCCTTTCTTCTCCAACCGTTTTTGGCGTTCAAAAACGGGTGTAGGGGTCAAATGTACCGCATCTGCCAACTCTTTGGTGGTCAATTTGGCATTTTTTTGCAGCGTCTTGAGAATCTGCAGATCAGTCTCGTCTAATAGTTCAGTCATAGTGAAAATGATTTTTGTCTATATCCTTGTGGTATCTTGAATAACCAGTCCTGCCAGCATAAAACCAAAGATAGCGGTAATATGAGCCAATGAACCATTGGTTTGTGGCTTATTGAAGGGCGATGGTACTTCATCATCTTCTGGAGGACAGCCTTTATTGACAAGCAGTTCGTCACTGTAGATGCATAGGAACTTGCGCTTGGGGAACGCCTTGTCTTTCTTGAACTTATTTCTCAGTGCACGAGCCAATGGATCGCCCTTCACCTTCCAGAACTCTGTCACCTGGATACGTGTGGGGTCCAACTTCAGTGCCGCGCCCATCGACGAAAAGAATTTCGCCTTAGTTTGGCAAGCCAGCAGAATGAGCGTCGCCTTGTCTTTCAGCGAGTCAATGGCATCGATGATGTAATCGTAGGTGTCGAGCTGGAAACTCTCTGCCGTCTCTGCCGTAAAGATCTGCTGCAGGGCGGTAATCTCTGCCGAAGGGTTGATGGAGAGCAGACGCTCCTTCAGGGCGTCCACCTTCACTTGTCCTACGGTCTTCGTCGTAGCCATCAGTTGGCGGTTAATGTTGGTGATGCACACACGGTCGGAATCGACAATCGTCAACTTCCGGATGCCAGAACGAATCAGACTCTCAGCACACCAAGAGCCTACGCCGCCCACACCAAAGATGATGACACGCTTCTCAGCGATGCGGCTCATTGCCTCATCGCCTAACAGGAGTTCCGCCCTGCGGAATATAGCTTGATCTGTTGCCATCGTAAAAAATTAGGGGTGCAAAAGTAGGTATCAATCTGCGGCAGGTGCGCCCTCGGCTGATTCTGTCTCCTCGTAGCTGATGCCGTGCTCATGGGCAAAATCCTCCATGATCTTCAGAATGCCGCCAGGACCGAATGCCTCCGGCTGGTCGAAATTCTTCACGCGCCACGCACCGTCCTCCAGGTCCAGTTCCAACCGCATAAAGCCGTTCTCCTCGTCAGCACCATTGAATCGCACCTGTGCCTGTGCCATGTCGCCCGTCAACAGATCTACCTTGATTGTGTCTATGATCAGCGGCGTCGCCATGCCAGCCAGGAAACGATAGCCCTCCTCGTCGCCGAAGAACATCTGGTCGTCGCCAGTAGCATCCTTGATGGCATTATGTATGGCATTGCGCAGGTTGAGGTAGTAGCTGCTGCAGAACTCGTCTTCCAGCGTGACGATATTGAGGATGCCGCACTTGTCCATATCGTTCAGGCTGTCGTACATCTTCCTGACCTGAGCCTCCACGGCCTCTTCTGTCCATAACTCGGCAGAACTCGTGATAACTGCGCTGTCGGCTACTGCCGTTGAATCGTTGTCACCGCCCTTGGCGGTCTTTCCTCCACACGAAGCCACTGTAGCGGTAGCAGCTACAAGGGCAATTGCAAATAGTACTTTCTTCATATTATCTGTGGTCAATAGTTTATATTTCTACATTAATATTCGTATAGTTGGATGTGCAGAATCTTCCACTCGCCCACACTGATGCGGGCGTGGCGCCCCTGATGGCTCTGGTCGCCATTATGACGGCGAAGGTATTGCATCTGTCCTTGAGCGTCAATGATCACTTCATCTACTGAGAGCAACCCCATCCGACTCCCTTTAAATTTAGTGCTTGAATTTGGCAAGTTGGAACTTTCTGTGCCTGCCTCTACAAAACCGTCTTCTCCGAGCTTTTTCTGTTGCTCTTGCTGCTTCTCCGAGCGTGTCTTGAAGTCAATAACCACACCGCTACCTGCCAACAAGTAGTCAAACTTACCGAGGCGGATAAGCATGGCGCCACCTTCAAGCCATGTCGAGCCGTCAGTGGCACGAGAATCCCAAGGCAAAGTGAAATAATGGCGGCAAGTCATCACCACGCCTTCATCATCGATAATGCGTTCACGGTCTTCCTGGTCAAAAAGAAGGCCCCAGGACAATTTACAATTTAACGATTTACTATTTACTATTTATTGAATCATTTTTTTTATTTGAGCGCAAAGGTACGAAATAATTCACAATTGACAATTGACAATTCACAATTTATTAGGCTGTTTTCACGGATTTTAAGTATTCCGCACCCTCTATGTCTGTCTTGTGGGTGAAAATGCAAAGTGCGTGTTACAAAAAGCCATCAGAATTGCCAGCGGCTGGGCAGCTGTCGCTCCGGCCAAAGATGTTTGGCATAGGTGTACCCTTCCTGTTCGAAGAGTCGCGTCAGACGGGTCAGCCGCTCAAGGAAAGCCTGATAGTCCTTACGGACAGGCTGGGTCCATTGCACCTCGGCCAGTGCCGACATACGTGGCAGCACCTGATATTCAGCCATTTCTTCGTTGGTGACATACTCCGTCCAAAGGTTAGCCTGAACACCCAGGATGTGCTGTCGGGCAGCTGCCGGGAGACTGTCGGGGACAGGATTCAGGCTGTAAACCTTCTCGACAGGAATGTATCCGCCACAGCGACTGGGTTCGAACAGCGCGTCCTCCACCTGCTGATAGTCGAAATAGCAGTGGCTGGTAGGCGCCATCACCACATCATGGCCTGACAAGGCAGCCTTCGAGCCAGGCTCTGTTCCGCGCCACGACATGATCATGGCATCCTGCGGTGAGCCGTCGAGGATCTCGTCCCATCCCAGGGCCCGACGGTGGTGGGCTGTGAGGAAGTCGAAGACGCGACGGGTGAAACGGGATTGGAGAGGTGTTGGATGTTGGGAGAGTTGCTGGCACTTCGGACACTGTTCCCACTTCTCTGTGGGTGTCTCGTCACCTCCGATATGTATGACTTCTGAGGGGAAGATGTCCATGATTTCCGTCAGCACGTCCTCCACAAACTGATAGACGCGCTCGTTAGCCACGCAGAGCACATCCTTGTAGACACCCCAGTAGTGGCCTACCTGATAGGGACCTCCCGTACAGCCCAGTTCGGGATAGCTGGCCAGTGCTGCCAGCATGTGGCCGGGCATGTCGATTTCAGGCACTACGGTGATGTGACGGGCCTTGGCGTAGGCCACAATCTCGCGGGCTTCCTCCTGCGTGTAATATCCGCCGTATGGCATGTGGTCGTCGAGGTCGGAGTTGGTGCCGATGATGGTACCGCTGCGCTGTGAACCCACGGTGGTCAGCCGTGGCCACCGCTTCATTTCTATGCGCCAGCCCTGATCGTCAGTCAGATGCCAGTGGAACACATTCATGTTGTGCATAGCCAGCAGGTCGATATACTTCTTGACAAAGGCTATGGGGAAGAAATGGCGCGAGCAGTCGAGGTGCATGCCACGCCAGGAGAAACGTGGAGCGTCGGTGATGGTGATGGGGGGTAGGGGGGCTTGGGTGATGGCCAGAGCCTTGCGCAGTGTCTGGATGCCATAGAAGACACCGGCTGACGAGCCACCCGTAATGGTGATATCATTCTTGTTGACAGTCATCACATAGCCCTCGGCTTCCTTCACTTTCGGCGATACAGTGAGTTCGATGTAACGTACCCGCTTCATCCGTTTCGTGGCAATAGGCAGATTGACTCTGCTGACCTCCTTCAGATACTGTTGCAGAAAGGCGGCCTCGCTCTGCAAGTCGGCAGGAGCCAGGATCTCCACGCCCTCCTCCAGTATAAAGGGCTCACCTTTTCCCTCTACGATGCTTTGTGGCAGGGGCACCACGTCGTAGCCAGCTGGCTTGCCAGCCTGCACGAACAAAGGTGAAATCGCTAATAGTAGTAATATGATAACTCTCATCTTTAATCTTTCATTTTTCATTTTTCATCTTTCATCTTTCATCTTTCACCTATATCCTGTATTCCACAAACGCCTCCATGGCCTCGTAGCAAGCCAGCCCAAGGTCGTCATAGCGCTTGGCCAAGTCGCGGTTGCGATCCTCAGCGCGCTGCCAGAACAGGCGTTCGTCGTTGCCCATAAACGGTGCACTCTCCATCTGACTCTGATGGCGCAGGATGGCGTTACGCTTCTCACGCAGCTCCTCAGGACTCATGGGCACGCACATCTCGATGTCAGCCACGTCCCATTCGGCCCAGGCACCACGATACATCCATACACGGCAGTCCTTCAGCCATTCCGCTCCCGCCTTTTTCTCTTCGTCGATGGCAGCCAGTACGGCATCGGTGCATTTGCGATGCGTGCCGTGAGGGTCGGCCAAGTCAGCAGCCACGAAAATCTGATGGGGGCGGATGTCGGACAGCAGTTGCTGGATGGGCAGCACGTCCTGCTCCGTCATCGGCAGCTTCTCTATCCGGCCACTCTCGTAGAACGGCAGGTCGAGGAAATGGATGTGCTGGCTGTCGATGCCGTTGTACTCGCAGGCCAGACGGGCCTCACCCCTGCGGATGAGCCCCTTCAGTCGGAGTACCGTCTCGTTGTCAACATCGTCAGGCTTCTTGCCTTTCAGGAAGTCCCTGACGGCCTTATAGCTGTTGTTGATCACCTCGTCGGAACCACTGGTGAAAATCATGTTGAAGCCTTTGATGAAGTGCATGAAACGACTCACCTCTTCGTCGCCCACGGCAATATTGCCCGACGTCTCGTAGGCCACATGCACGTCATGCTGCTGCTGCATGAGTCGGCGGATGGTGCCACCCATCGAGATGACGTCGTCGTCAGGATGTGGCGAGAACACAATGATGCGCTTCGGATAGGGCCATGCTCGCTCCGGGCGTGTCGTGTCGTCGACGTCGGGTTTTCCGCCAGGCCAGCCTGTGATGGTGTGCTGCAGTTCGTTGAACACCTCGATATTCACCAGTCCGGCTTGTCCGTCGAACTCCTCGACCAGATGTCCGAGTCCGTTTTCCACGTAGTCCTTCGTCGAGAGTTTCAGCAGGGGTTTGCCGACTTTCCCGCACAAGGCGATGACCTGTCGCCGTAGCTGGTGGCTGGGCATCGTGATTGTTTCTGTAAGATTCAAATTCATATAGCAGGTTTTTATGTTGCAAAGATACTATTTTTCTTCGAACTATGCGCAGAAAGTTTGATTTTTCCGATATTTTTGCGTAAGTAAGATGGAAAATGCTTATCTTTGTACCGAAAACCAAAAAACAGTCTAAGTATGAAGAGATGCTTATTACCTCTTGTGGCCGTATGCCTGTCGATGCCGGCAGTGGCACAGACGACAGACAGGGACTCCACCAAGACGATTGTCCGCGTGGGCTACTACAGGGACAACCAGAACACCTTGTCGGGAGCTGTCGACAAGGTGACTGAGGAGAGAATGAATAAGGGTTTTGTGGGTTCTTCGCTCGATGCCTTGAGTGGACAGGCCGCTGGTGTGCAGGTGACGACAGGTGGCAATCAGGCAGCGATGGTATCTGCCGTACGCGTCCGAGGAACCACGTCGCTCACCGGTGCTAACGACCCGTTGGTCATTATTGACGGTGTGACCTCCGACCTGGCGACGCTGTCTACCATCTATCCTGCTGACATCGAGAGCTTTACCATTCTGAAGGATGCCTCCGAGACGGCTCAGTACGGTAGCCGCGGTGCTGCTGGTGTCATCGAGGTGGCCACGAAGAAGGGGCGCAGTCAGAAGTTCCATATCTCCTACGATGGTACGGTGGGTTTCGAAAGCATCTATAAACGCGTGGATATGCTGAATGCCGACCAGTTCCGACAGGCATGCAGTGCCCTGCACCTGGATTATGTTGACAAGGGCTACGACACTGATTTCAGCAAGAGCATCGAGCGTACGGGTTTCGTCCAGAACCACCACATCGCCTTCGGTGGCGGCTCCGAGACTGCCAACTACCGTGCCTCGGTGGGTATGATGGATCACCGGACCATTATCCAGAACAACAACTACCGTACCTACATTGCCAAGCTCGACATCAGCCAGAAAGCCTTCGACAACCTGCTGGAGGTCGACCTTGGCATTTTCGGTTCCCTGCAGAACAACGACTATCTGCCTTTCCAGCAGAAGCTGTTCTACTCTGCTGACACCTTCAACCCCACATTCCCCGACGGGGCTAATCCCGATGGCAGTTATAACCAGGTGACTGAGGCTCTATGGATCAATAATCCCAACTCGCTCATGACAATGCAGCAGGACGAGGACAACGGACACTTCAATGTTCACCTGAATGGCCTCGTCCACCTGACCAAGGACTTGAAATTGAGGGCCTTCGGCTCCTACAGCTACAGCACCGTCAACAACAACCACTACTATCCCACCATCGTGTGGAGCCACGGCGAGGCCTATCGTGGCAACAGCAAGTATCAGGAGCTGCTGGGAAACCTGTCGCTCGACTATACCCTGAACACCCGTATCGGTTCGCTGAACCTCATGGCACTCGCTGAGGCAGAAAAGCAGAAGGGTACGGGGTTCAACACCACCGTCACCAATTTCTCGACCGATGCCTATGGCTACGACGAGCTGACGGCAGGTGCTGAACGTCCCTGGAACGGCACCGACTCATACTTCACCGATGCCAGCATGGAGTCGTTCCTGCTCCATGCCCAATATACGCTTATGGACAAGTACACCCTCACCGTCAATGCCCGTGCCGATGCCTCGTCGAAGTTCGGCAAGAATAATCGCTGGGGTTTCTTTCCGTCAGTCAGTGGTGCCTGGGTCATCAGCAAGGAACAGTTTATGAAGTCCCTGACCTTCGTCAACAATGCCAAGCTGCGTATTGGCTTGGGACGCTCGGGTAACCTGGGTGGCATCGACTCCTACAACTCCATGCAGATGATCCAGCCCAATGGTGTCGTCCCTGTCAATGGCACCACCGTTACCACCCTCGGCATCATCCGCAATGCCAACCCCGACCTGAAGTGGGAGGTCAAGAGAACTTTCAACGTCGGTCTCGACCTGTCGATGTGGAACAGTCGCATAGCACTGTCCGTCGACTATTATAACTCGAAGACCTCCGACATGCTCTACGTCTATGACGTCCCTGTGCCACCCTTCACCTACGACAAGCTGCTGGCCAACCTGGGAACGATGCAGAACAGCGGTCTGGAAATCGGTTTCGGCATCACACCCTGGCGTACCAACGACATGGAGCTGGCCATCAATATGAACTGGACCTTTGAGCACAACAAACTCGTGTCGCTCGACGGCTATTATAACGGACAATACCTGACGGCACCCCAGATGAAGGGTATCGCATCACTCTGGGGAGCCGGATTCCATGGGGCTTCCGACGTGGTGATGCAGGTGGTAGGACAGCCGTTGGGCGTCTTCTACCTGCCCCACTGCAATGGTCTCAAGACCCGTGAGGATGGTAGTAAGTATTACGATGTCACCAGCGAGAAATACATCTGTGGGCAGGCCACACCCAAGGCTATGATGGGTTCGAACATCGCCTTCCGCTATCGCCAGTACGACATCACCATGCAAATCAACGGTGCCTTCGGCCACAAGATATACAACGGCACCAAGCTGACCTATATGAATATGCTCTCGCTGCCCAACTACAATGTCATGGAAGGTGCGCCGGAGGAGAATATCCACGACCAAACCATCAGCGACTATTGGCTGGAAAGCGGCAACTACGTCAACATCGACTATGTCACCATCGGTTGGAACGTCCCCCTGCACTCCAAATATATCCAGGCACTGCGACTCTCAGCCTCTGTCAATAACCTGGCCACCATCACTGGCTACAGTGGTCTGACACCCATGATTAACTCCAGTCTCATCAACTCGTCGCTGGGTATCGACGACAAGCGTTCCATGCCTGTCTATCGCAGCTATACCATCGGAATGAGAATACAGTTTTGATAATTAGAAATTAGTAATTAGAAATTAGTAATTATGATTACCTATATATATAATATAATAAGGTTAAGGTTAGGAGTATTCTCCTTCCTCCTTCCTCTATCCTCGTTCCTCGTTGCAACCTTCCTCGTAACATCTTGTTCGCTCGACGAGAATCCACGCGACCAGATACCAGAAGAGGAAGTGTACACCACTAAGGATGCACTCTTCTTGAACACGGTGGCTACCCTCTATAACTATATCGGAGGCGTTGACGAAGGGCAGGGACTGCAGGGAGCCGTGCGAGGTGTCTACGACCTGCAGACCTTCGGTTCCGACGAAGCCATGCTGCCCACACGTGGTGGCGACTGGTACGACGGCGGACTCTGGCAACACATGTATCGTCATTCGTGGACGGCTGGCCATGACCTGCCCAAGAATGCCTGGCTCTATCTCTATAAGGTCATCACGCTCTGTAACCGTTCGTTGGAATTACTCGAGACTCATAAGTCGCTCCTCAGCGAACAGGAACTGACAAACTACAGCACCGAGGTGCGTGCCCTGCGTGCCATTTACTACTGGTACTTGATCGACCTCTTCGGACCTGTACCTCTCGTCACCAGCACCCAGGTGTCAATGCAGGACGTCACCCAGACACCCCGTGCACAGGTGTTCCAGTTTGCTGTCGACGAGCTCAAGGCATCTCTTGTTGACCTCCCCTACAAGAACAGTGTCCACATCGGTGACTACTATGGGCGCGTCACCTATCCCGTAGCCCTCTTTGTCCTGGCCAAGCTCATGCTCAATGCCGAGGTCTACAGCGGTACGCCACATTGGCAGGAGGTCATCGACTATTGCGACCTGATTGAGAATATGGGATTTGAACTGGAAAGTCATTATAGGAACAATTTCCTGGTTCAAAACGAAAACTCCGTGGAGAATATCTGGACCATCCCTATGGACAAGCACCTCTACAGCAATCAGCAGCAGAACCTCTACCGGACCTATCACTACCGCCATGCTGCTGCCTATGGCTTTACTGGCGAGAACGGTTCGTGTGCCACCAAGCGGACGCTCGAGATCTTCGGCTATGGCACTGACGATGTCGACGAGCGCTTCCACGAGAACTACTGGAGCGACCGTGTGTGGGATTTGAATATGAACGACATCCTCGACCGTACTGGCAAAACGCTCGTCTACTATCCCAACGAAGTCGCCCTGGACCTCAGCGACAGCCCATACGTCGAAACTGCTGGAGCCCGCATGCGGAAATACGAGGTAGATCCTAACGCCACCAAGGATGGTAAGCTGATGGATAACGATATCGTGCTCTTCCGCTATGCCGATGTGCTGCTGATGCGCGCCGAGGCCAAATTCCGGCTGGGGGGTGCCAACTATCAAGGCGAGAAAGGTGGTACGGCACAGGATGATTTCGATGCCATCCGTCTGCGCGCAGGCATGGCGACACGTCCCGTCACGCTGCAAAACCTCCTCGACGAACGTCTGCTCGAGCTCTGCTGGGAAGGGTGGCGCCGTCAGGACCTCATCCGCTTCGGACAGTACCGTAGCCTCTATCATGGTGAGACGGGCGCACCTGTCGTCGACGAGAGTGACGGACACACCAGCCTCTTCCCCATCCCTGCCGATGTGATGGCACTGAACCACAACCTCAAACAGAATCCGGGGTACTAATCCGACAGCTCGCCTTCCGTCAGTCAGGACTCTCTTGGTTATACTAAAAGCAGTACTCCTATAACAATTTTGCCCCTGATGGTCAGACCGTCAGGGGCAAAAGGGAATAGCGATGCTTCGCAGGGAAGGGCTGTTTACTTCTCTGCGGGCTCAATCATCTTCCAGATACCAGCAGCGAGTGCACCACCAACGAAGGGACCTACGATGAAGATCCAGAGGTTAGCCAGAGCAGTACCTCCTTGGAAGATGGCGGGAGCCAGCGAACGTGCGGGGTTCACGCTGGTACCGGTGTAGCGGATGCATACGAGGTGTACGAGAACGAGGCTCAGACCGATGGCCAGACCTGCGAAGTTGTTGGTAGCACCATTGGTCTTGGCTGTAGCACCGAGTACGACGAGCACGAAGACACAGGTGAAGATGATCTCTGCCAGCAGTCCACCCATTATCGAAACGTTAGCCTGCAGGTCGTTGGCACCTGTTCCCTCCATGCCAGGAACGTTAGCTACCAGGATAGCCAGCAGTGCACTGCCGATGAAGGCACCAATGCACTGGAACAGGATGTACATGCAGCCCTCTTTGGCGTCCATGCGTCCTGCGAGGATGCAGCCCAGGGTGATAGCGGGATTGATGTGGCAACCGGAGATGCCGCCAATGGTGTAGGCCATAGCGACGACAGCCAGTCCGAAGGCGAAGGCCGTTCCTACCACTGCGGGAATGTTGTTTACAGGATCACAACCCAAGCTGACAGCTACGCCGCAGCCCATCAATACGAGCACCATAGTGCCCACCATTTCTGCTAAATACTTTTTCATAATTGTGTTACTTTTAAGTGATTATATTAATGTTTTACGGTTTTATGGTGCAAAGATACAAAATAATTCTTAAAAAGAATGCATAATTCATAATTATTTTGTAATTTTGCAAACATATGACAGAAAATCCTTACGTCAAGCAGTTTCCAGACCTGATGGCGGGCAAGACCGTCCTCTACGTGCATGGCTTTGCCAGCAGTGGTCAGAGTGGTACGGTGACACGTCTACGTACAGTCCTCCCACAGGCCAGGGTGGTGGCTCCCGACTTGCCTGTGCATCCGCAGGAGGCCCTGGCATTGTTGCACGACGTCTGTGAGAAAGAGCAGCCAGCCCTGATTATTGGTACGTCGATGGGTGGCATGTATACCGAACAGCTGCGTGGTTTCGACCGCATCTGCGTCAATCCTGCCTTAGAGATTGCCGAGACGATGAAGGCGCACGGCATGACGGGAACCCAGCAGTTTCAGAATCCCCGACTCGACGGCGTCCAGGAATTCTATGTCGACAAGGCACTGGTGAAGGAGTACCGCGACGTGTCGGAACAGTGCTTTGTGGGGCTGACCGACGAGGATGCCGGACGTGTCTACGGACTGTTTGGCGATGAAGACGACCTGGTTGACACCTTCGGCATGTTCAGCGAACACTATCCGCTGGCCACCCATTTCCATGGCGAGCACCGTATGAACGACAAGAGTTTCATGCACTCCGTAGTGCCTGTCATCCGATGGATTGACGACAGGCAGGAGAAACGTGGGCGACCTATTATCTATATAGGTATGGAGACCATGATGGAGAGGAGAGAGGAGAGAGGAGAGAGGAGAGAGTCTCCAGCATCATCGGTACAGAAAGCCGTACGCATGCTCATCGAGCACTATCAGGTCTGCTTCGTGGCTGAAGAGGAAGCTACGACAAAATCATGGCTGACCGAGTATGTCGGTGTGCCCGCTTGGCGTCACCTCATCGTCACCCACCGTCGCGACTTGCTCTATGGGGACTATCTTATTGAAAGGAAGAAGGAAGGAGAAAGAAAGAACGAGACAGGCGAACCTCTGGCTACTGTCATCGAGTTTGGTTCCGACACGTTCAAGACGTGGGAGGACATCATCGATTACTTCGAGAAACTCGGTGGGCAGTGAATTCTTGTCGGGACGTCGTGATATCGAAATAACGTCATAACGTAAACGTAATAACGAAATATTGTAACAATAGCTAAAAAACAATTATGAGCAAAACGATTTTATTCTCGTTGGCAATCGCTGCCATGACGCTGCTGGCTTTCACAGCCTGCACCATGAAGAGTGAGACTACAAACGAAGTGAACAATTTCCGCATCAAGCGTGGCACGAACCTGAGCCACTGGCTGTCGCAGAACAACGAAGACCGTGGCGAGGCCCGTCGTCAGCACATCCAGGAGGACGACTTCGCCCGTCTGGACTCGCTGGGCTTCGACTTCGTGCGCATCCCCATCGACGAGGTACAGTTCTGGGACGAGGAGGGCAACAAGTTGCCTGAGGCCTGGGACCTGCTGACCTTCGCCCTCGACCAGTGTGGCAAGTATCATCTGCGTGCCATCGTCGACCTGCACATCATCCGTTCGCACTATTTCAATGCCGTCAACGAGGAGGACCAGGCTGCCAACACCCTCTTCACGTCGGAGAAGGCCCAGCAGGACCTCATCAACCTGTGGTATCAGCTGTCGGACGCTTTGAAAGGCTATAGCAACGACTCCGTGGCCTATGAGTTCATGAACGAGCCTGTGGCTGAAGACCACGAGCAGTGGAACCAGCTGGTAGCCAAGGTACACAAGGCACTCCGCGAGCGTGAACCACAGCGCACGCTGGTCATCGGTTCGAACCTCTGGCAGAGCTACGGGACCATCAAGTACCTGAAGGTACCCGAGGGCGACAAGAACATTGTGCTGTCGTTCCACTACTATAACCCGATGATCCTGACACACTACGGAGCTTGGTGGGCACCGATAGGAAAGTACACCGGCAAGGTGAACTATCCTGGCGTTCTCGTGTCGAAGGAAGACTATGAAGCCTCTTCTGACAGCGTAAAGGCAGTCATTGACGAGAACAAGTTCACCACCGAGGTTTGGGACATCGACCACATCCGTGCCGACTTCAAGGATGCCATCGAGGCAGCTAAGAAGTACAACCTGCAACTGTTCTGTGGCGAGTGGGGCGTCTACGAGCCCGTTGACCGTGAACTGGCCTACAAGTGGACCAAGGACATGCTCACCGTCTTCGACGAGTTCAATATCGCTTGGACCACCTGGTGCTACGATGCCGACTTCGGCTTCTGGGATCAGAAGAAGCACGACTTCAAGGACAAACCGCTGGTTGACCTGCTGATGTCCAGCAAGGGTCTGGAAGAGTAAAGGAACAAGTGAAATATTATAATACACATAGCAAATGGGGGCCCTTGCGGGTCCTCATTTCTGTGCGTGCTGTCTTCAGGATCAGACTGTACCTGTGCCTCATACTCTGTGATGTAGCGCTTGACCGTTTTCCTGCACACACCAACTCTGCGGGCTATCTCCCGCTGACTCAAACCATCAATGCGATGGTAATGGAGAATTTGTTCTTTCTTGTCCATGTCTACCATGTTTTAACTAATTATACCTTGCAGTGCTCTTATGAGTCACCTTATATATAACGTAAAACTCTGGTCTACGTGGTAACCTTTTCGATTATTATAGTGGTATCCTTTTCAGTTATTATCTACAAAGCAGTAGGCCCAAACAACAAATTAAGCATAAATATATTAACTTTTATATCCAAAATTTGGTAATAACAGAAAATATATTTATCTTTGCAGCATGATTCAAGAAAAAAACATATCACAGATGTATACGATAGAAATTGTAGCGATGCTTGGTAAACGCTACAAAGACTATCGCATCGGCAGCAATCTGACGCAGAAGCAAGTGTCTGAGAAAGCTGGCATCAGCATTATCACCATTAGGAATTTCGAAAATGGCAAGCTACGGAACATCAGTATGGGAACATTCATCGAACTGTTGCGCGCCGTCGACTTCATGCAAGGACTGGACGATGTTCTGCCTGAGATTCCTGTCTCTCCGTATGAACTAGAGAAAATACAACAAGGAAAACGTAAAAGAGTAAGACATGCAAAATAATATTGTTAGAGTAATGCTTTGGGACAAAGAGGTGGGAAGCCTCTATTGGGATGACAGACGTAAACGTTCTGTTTTCACCTACCATCCCGACTTCTTGAAGGATGGGATTGACATCGCCCCGTTGTCAGCATCCATCAAGAATGCACGCAATCGACTGCCTATCTACGGATTGGCTAATGACGATATTTTCTGTGGACTACCTGCCTTTATCGCTGACTCATTGCCTGGCAGGTGGGGTAATGCCGTGTTTGATGCTTGGTCAGCAGAGAATCACATCCGTGCATCTGAAATCACATCTGTCGACAAGTTGCTGTTTATCGGCAAACGAGGTATGGGAGCCTTGGAATTTGAACCAGCTGAAGAGTTTATCCAAGAACGCAGCTTCGAACTGTCAGAGCTTTACAAAAAGGCGATGGAAATACTCCAAGGTCGTGAAACTGTCACCGTGGCAGGCGATGACCTTACGTTGAACGCGCTCTACGAGGTAGGCACATCCGCCGGTGGCAACCACTCCAAAGCTGTTATCGCCATTAATCGGAAGACGGGTGAAATACGCAGCGGACAGGTCATGCTTCCTGAAGGTTTCACGTATTATCTCATGAAGTTTGCCGAGAGCAAATACTATCCTCTGACCAAGGTGGAAATGGCATATGCCGACATGGCAAAAGATGCTGGTATCACGATGATGCCATCTGAGTTGATAGACATCGACGGTGAGAGTCATTTCCTGACAGAACGCTACGACAGGAAGAACCAACAGAAGATACATACAGTATCGCTGGCAGGCATGAATCCGGAAGCAACTTCATACGAGCAGTTGATGGAAGTATGCATCAAACTGGGCTTGCCCTACAAGGAGCGTGCAGAGATGTATAAGCGTGCTATCTTCAACATCCTTACCTGTAATGTTGATGCACATATTCGCAACTTTGAGTTTATGATGGAACAGGGAGGCGACTGGCACATCACCCCAGCTTTCGACCTAACGTTTTCGTGCTTCAATCCCAATAATAAGTTGGACGAATACCACTATCTTAGCATGAATGGAAAGCGTACAGCCATCACACGAGACGACATGTTGAGTTTTGCACACATGCCTGGCATAGACAGGCCAGATGGCATCATCAGAGAATGTGTAGATACGATTCTGAACTTCCGTGCGTATGCTGCTAAATATGGCGTTAGCGAATATTGGCAGGATGTCATTGAGCGCCACTTTGCCGAGATGTCGCCCGACTTGCTATCCGATCTGCATGGCTACAAGCCCCATGTGTTCAGCTTTATGTTGGGTGACGTACATGTGGAGGACGCTCAGTGGGAGGAGATGGGCAACGGAGCCATGCGACTGACAGCCAAACTTAACGGCCAGGAGTACAAGGCTACCTTCAGCGCCAAGTCACCCAAGGGTAAACTCGCCATCGAGCGTGGTGGTACGAAAATGACGCAGGAAGACCTGCGCCAGTTCGTAGAAGACTTGTTCCTGCCCCGCTATCTAGAGCGGAACAAGTAGCGTATTCTTTATTGCTTCTTGAAGTTCAGGGCTGCACCTCCTTTAGCCTGGAGATCAAGAACGATGGGCTTGGCTGTCAGTCCCTTCTTAGAAGCCTTGACGATGACGGTCTGCTTCTTCACGGCCACATGAGTCTTTGTATCGACAGTCGGGTCATCGGTATAGCTGGTCACCTCCCACTTGCCCGCAGTGAGGAAGTCAGCGGGGTTGACAGTGACAGTGCGGGCCTCGTCGTTGGTCATCGCGCCTACATACCACTCGCCGTCTTTCTCGCGTGCCATCACGATATGTTCAGCGGGAGAGCCAGAGAGAACCTTAGTGTTGTCCCAAGTAGTGGGCAGGTTGTCAAACCACACCAACTCGGGTTCGCCCTTTGCCATCTGTGGTGTGTCGTACCAGAACAGGGCATTGATAGGACTATAGAACACAAGAGCGGCAGCCAACTGGTGGGCATGGGTGTTCTTCAGTCGTCCGTTATAGTAGCAGAAGGTATAGTCGCCAGGACCGTTTATCATACGGGTGAAGGGCAGCGTCACGTTGTGAGTGGCAGAGGGGAACTCCTCATTGCCGCGGATACCCTCAGCGGTGAGCAGATTAGGATAGGTACGCGAGAAGCCAGTAGGGCGGTATTCATCGTGGATGTTCACCATCAGTTTATTCTCGGCAGCCAGACGGATGAAGTCGTGCAACCAGGTAGCCCAGCGGTGTGAGCGGTACTCTACGAAACCAGGCTTGACACCTACCACCCCCCACTTCTTATACAGCGGCAGCAGTTCCTTGGCCTGCTTCATCATGGCGTGCTGGTTGATGTAGAGCCACACCTTGATGCCTTTCTCCTTGGCGTAAGCCAGTACCTTGGGCATGTCAATCTCAGGACGGGCCTTGGTAGCGTCGCCATCGAAAGAAGTCACGGGCAGATACCATTTCCAGCAGATGAGCAGGTAGTCAATGTTATGCTCCTTGCAGAAGTCGATATTGTCCATGCATCCCTGTGTGGTCAACGTCACACAACGCATGCTCTTGCCTGGCTTCACCCATTCTGCTGCATCGGGAATCTGACAAGGCTCGTTCAGATTGTCGATGATATAGCGGTGCTCCAGGAGTTCGCCGTAGGTCTTACCCGTCAGGATGACCTTCCAAGGTGTAGCAGCGTAGGTGACAACATCCACAGGAGAATGCATCACGGTCTCCAAAGTGTTACGCTTGGTCTTTGAGGCGATGTTGGCCTCTACACACCAGTCGTCGCAGTCGGCATCGCCCAGAGCAGCACATAGTCCATTAGGCAGAGCAACGGTGACCACGCGTTCGATAGGCTTCTTGACATCGTTGACATCCTTCAGTTCGTATGGAGCCTGCGACCACTCGGCACACCACACCTTCGTACCTTCGGCAAAGGTGTAGTCGGTGAGGTCGCCTACCACCTTGTGATAGACCGCCATCGGATGCTCAGGGAAGTAGTAGCGGAAGGCCACGCCCTCGTCGTAGGCGCGTACCTCTATATTCAGACGGTAGTTGCTCTTGTCCTTCTTCGACAGGTAGATAGTACCGGCATTGTAGTTGTCAGGTTCGTCCTTGCGCTCGCCATAGAGCGGATGCAGCATCTCGCGGTGCTGGCTGTAAGTGACGGAGTCAACAGAAAAACCCTGCATCCAGGAACTGTACTGCGTGTAATACTGTGCCAACGCGTGTTCCCACTGTTCATTGTCCATTTCCAGACCCAGTCGAGAATTAGCAATCACCTGCTGACCGTCACGAGTGACGCTGTACTGCACACCATCGTTCACGTGTACCACTTCAATCTTGTTCACTCCCTCTGGTGAGGTAACAACCAGCGACTCCTCAGCCGCCTGACTCATGGTGGCTGTCATCAGCAGCGCACCCATTAAAAACTTTGTCTTCATATACAGAACTAATTAAATCGTTTTGATATGATACGATTAAAATAGCCGATTTGCGCACTTATTTCTTCCAATAAACAACATAGCGACAGTGCTGTAGGTCATAGAACGGGACAATCTGAATGCCATTAGACTCAAAGCGAAGACCGCCAAGGTGCTTAACCTCTCCTAACTTGACATCAGCGTGCTTGCCGTAGTCGAAGGTGTAGTAGTCGTTATGCTTTGTGGGGTCACTAAAGGGATGAGCCACCTCGGTCAAGCGACCACCTAAGACGATGGGACCATATAGCAGGGCGACACGAGAGGGGTCGTCCTTCGTGGGCTCTTCGTGAAGACTCATACCGAACTCGATTTCAGCCTTCTTGGTGCCTTTGACTGAAACATAGCCATCTTTATCAGCCTTGACATTTTTACCATTAATCTTCATATACGAAGCCCAATAAGGATAGCGCACCTTCATATTAATCTTCGATGAGGATGTAATCAAAGTTTTATTCGATTCGGGGAAGCTTGTTTCCTGACGAATAATCGCGCCATCCCAATTCAATTCCGAAGGGATAAACAGATTAACATAGAGATTCTGGTCATTATGGAAATAGATACTCGACTGATATTTGGCATGACTCTCAAAGCCTGAGCCTACACAACACCAGAAACTGCTGTCACGTGTCGAATAGAGGCGGTAGCCGCCTGTCATCAGAGGCGTGAAGTAGCATACCATCGAGGTGAGTGTATCCTGCTGTCCAAGGATATGGTTGTAGAGAGCTCGCTCGTAGTAGTCGGCAATCTTGCTGTCGGGCTGATAAGTAAACAGACGGTCAGCCAGTTTCAGCAGGTTGTAGGTACAACAGTTCTCACCATCATAGCCCGTCAGGTGCTTCGATTGCGTCTCAGGTTTGAAGAGATGCTCCTTGTCGCTAACCTCACCAGTCACAAAGGCATGATCATTGACCAGCGTATTAAATAACAAGGTGGCAGCCTGGAGACTATCCTCTGCACCAAACAGTTCATAGTTCTTGCATTCACCCAGCAATTTGGGGATAAATGTATTGGCATGATTAGTACCGAGGTTGTTATTACCCTGCTTCAGAGGATCGATCTTATCGTTGTGATAGAAGAAGCGAGCCACCTTCAGGTACTTTTCCTCATTTGTGATAGCATAGAGGTTATACATGGCCTCATTAAAGCCACCAAACTCGTTGCGGATGGCTTTCTGACGCTGTTCGTCAGTAAGGTTCTTGGTCTTATGATATGCCCAGTCGCCCATACCCTTTGCTACCTCTAACGCTTTATCATTGCCACACATCGTATATTGGTCAATGAGCCCCTGCAGGATCTTGTGTAGCGTGTACCACGGTGCCCATACGCCACCTTTGCCTGCCAGGTTACGGTCTATCAAACCCTCACCAAAGGCAGAGAGATAGCCCGTGCCATACTGTTTTTGAACTTCAGCCAATCCTTGTACCAGCGAGTCGGCTTTCTGCTTCATCTGCAGATAGGCCATCGCCGAAAGCAGATGTCCTGTAATATGACCGCGCAAGTCACAGTCGAGCGATTCCCAGCCACCCAATTTCAAACCATCGTCGTAGCCACCCTCTTTACCGCTGTACACACCGACTGTATTACGGAACGAATGCAACAGCCGATTCACAGGAATAGAGACTATCCATGCCGAGTCGCGCTGCATATTACGTTGGAAACGCGAGGGCAACAGCTTGACATCTGTCAGTGCAAAAGGCTTTACCTGAACTTGTCCCATAGCAATAGTAATGGAACACAAAGACACAAAGACACAAAGGGCTTTTTTCATTTTGACCACGAATTTCACGAATTACACGAATTATTTTATCGGAGTGAAGTGCAGCGCAGCACCTCCGCTGGGTTGTAACTGCAGCGTGATGGGCTTACCACTTTTCACTTTTATCTTTTCACTTTTCACTTTCGTCTGGGTGTCGAGCGTAGGGTCGTCATTATAGATTTCTACCTCGTATTTACCCTTGGGCAAGAAGTCGGTAGGGATGGCGACAGTACGGCCCTGATTGTTGGTCATAGCGCCCACAAACCAGTCTGAACCAGAACGACGAGTCTGGATGATATACTCTCCTGGAACACCATCAATGGCAATGCTCTCATCGAAGACAGTGGGACAATCTTTCCAGAACTTCAATTCTTCACTCTCCCACCCTTTCGGATAAGGATTGTCGTACCAGAAGTAGAACTGCAGGGGGGAGTAGTAGACAGCCGCCATCGCCAGTTGATGGCCTTTGGTGTTCTTCACCCGACTGTTGAAGTAGCACAGCGTGTAATCGCCAGGACCACAGAGATAACGAGTGAAAGGAAGAATGGTGTTATGGTCGGCATCGGGCATCTCCTCGTTACCTCGAATACCCTCCTGTGTCAATAGATGAGGATAGGTGCGCGAGAGACCTGTAGGACGGTATTCGTCGTGAATATCGACCATGATGTGATACTTCGCGCATTTCTCGATGGCGTTGTGCAGCCAGGTAGACCACTGCTGATTACCAATATGTACAAAGCCGAACTTGATGCCCTTGATGCCCCACTTCTGATAGAGTGGCAAGAGTTCATCGAGCTGCTGATACAGTGCGCGCTGGTTGACATAGACCCAGACACCAATGCCTTTCGACTTGGCATAGTCGCACACCTCAGGCATGGTAAAGTTGCGTGTCTCAATGACCTTGCGGGCATCACTGGCTACCTTTCCTTCTGGACCATACCAGCCGGCATCCAACTCTACGTAGTCAAAGCCAAACTCCTTACAGAAGTCAATGCTCTTAAAGATGGCCGACTTTTCCAGTTTGCCGCTACGGAAAGCTTTGCCGGGGCGGACCCACCCCCAGCCCCTCCCTAAATGGAGGAGAGTAGATACTCCTGCATCTGGGTCTTCATTTAAATTGAGCACAAGGTCTTTGTGGTTAATTAAGTCGACCGCCTTCTCGCCCGCCATGATAACACGCCAAGGAGTATCGTAGGGTGATATTATGTCAGCGCAATCGTACATAGCTACCTGTAGAACATTATCCTTAGCCAACTTGAACTTGCCACGGGTATAGTCCTTCATCGCTGCCTCGAGCAAAGCAACATAGGTACCGTCAGGAAGTTGCATCAGCAATGGACGCTCAGACTCGAACCACTCTCCTTTCAAAGAACGCTTGTCGTATGGTGCTTGTGCCCACTCTTCATACCAAGCCATAGTGCCTTCAGGCATAGCAAACTGGGTACGCTCACCAATGATATGCAGGAAGAGACTATTGGCTGTCTCAGGGAAATGATAACGGAAGGCGATACCTTCGTTGTAGGCACGAACCACGATGTCCATCGCATAATACTTGCGTTTGTCATAGCCCTCAGAAACAGTGCCTTGTCCATTGCTGCCCTTTTCGTAATGCAACACCAACTGATTATAGCAATCGCGAATCTGGGCATTCTCACCATAGAGCGGCACCCATGTGGTATCTACAGAAGAACGTTCTTCGCCTTTCAACTGGAGATCACTGCTCCAGTCTTTGTACTCGCCACGTGGTACAGCAAGAGCAGACTCAAACAGTCGATTGTCGATATCAACACCTAACTGACTCTTTTCGACGATGGTCTTTCCATTGAAGGTAACGGAATACGTCATACCATCGATACAGATTGTATATTTCCCGTCGGGCGAAGATAGCGATTGCGCCAGCGATGTAACAACTGAACACAAAGACACAAAGACACAAAGGATATTTTTCATTTCGAACACGAATTACACGAATTTAACGAATTAATTTTTTACCTCTACAACAAGTGGAAGTTTCTTGGCACGCATAAAACCATCGATGCGACACTGCCACTCGGCCTGTGAGCGCACATCAAACTCACTCCAGGCGGCACCAATGTAATAGTGGAAACGCTGGCCGGAGGTGTAGCGACGCAGGATGCCCACACCGTGCTGCTGCACCACGTCGATATCCACCTGCTGGTCGGGGAATAGCAGTGCCACATAGACCTGTGTCTGATAGCGATCTGGTTCGATGGTGGGGTCGGCATACTGGATGTAATTGTCGCCCTTGACCAGTGTTTCTGCGCCAGCCGGACGGATGGGGAAGCCAGCCAGCACGTCGGTAGGCTGTTTCAGTCCATCGAACCATACAGTACTCTCGACGAAGTTCGAGCCTTTGTCAATAGACAGGATGCGGTGCTCGGTGATGCCGTCAGCAGTCGTAGGGAAGTCTATCTGAACGGTAAAGCGCAATGGGCCCTTATCCAATATCTTATAGGTCTCATAGCACCATGGAAAACGTATTTCTCCATTCTGCAACATAGCTGGTGTGCCACATCCCAACGTGGGACCCACGGCAAAACAGTCAACTCCCTTGCCATAGTCCAGATGGAACGACAGACGCGGATCGTTGCGGTACAACTCGCCAAGTACAAACTCTGTAGTGCGCTTCACCCATAGGTCGTAGCCGTAGCCTTTCTCTCCCTTCTTCTGCAGGGCAGGACCATAGATGCGAAAACCGATGCGGTCGTTCTCAAAGGCAATATCGTCCAGACGCTCTGGATACTGGCGGCCGTCCACCCACGAACGAAAAGCGGCAGGTGTACCAGGTTGCAGCGTAAACTCAGCTTTGCTATTAGGGCGTACATGCACCTCCATCAGCAGTTTGCCATCATGCGTCCACTGGGTGGGGCGCTCTATGCTTGACACATCGCGTACGATAATGCCTTTTCCTGACTCTATTCCCAAGTCGGCAGCATCAATACAGATCAACTCGCTGCGCTGCAGACCCGTCGGATTACTAACCGTTACTGTTTGTGCTGACGCAGTAAGTAAGCACAAAGACAACAGGGCAAATAGAAATATCGTCTTTCTCATCTTATTTCTTGAATTGAAGATTTTCTACATGCGAACCAACAAACATCGGCACATAGTCAGCCGCCGAATACCACTTAGGCTTACCAGGCATATCGTCATAGATGCTACGACCATTGATTTTCAGTCCCTCGAAGGTGACGTTCTTCACCTTGTGCTGGGCATCGTAGCCCGTAATGACCGACATATTGGGCTGTACTCCATAATAGCGGATATTACGAAAAGTCACATTCTCCACACCAGTTCCTGCTGCCGTACCGTATTTCTGATTCCACCCCACCTTTACTTGGGCGATACTGGCCTGTTTAGCAACTTGCTCAGGCAGTTCTATACGGATATTGTCGAACACCACATCCTTTACATAGTTGCCATCGCCACAGTTGATGGCCAGACAACCCTGATAGTCCACCTGCTGCTCGCTCTGACAAATGATGTCAATGTTGTCATACTTCAGGTTTACAATACTGTCGCCCACCTGAGGATTGCCATGCAGACCGATAAAGATGGGATGTGCCACATCAGCCCACAGCGTAGAGTTGGTCATGCGGACATTACGTACAGAGCCGCTGAACCCCTTACGGGTAGCATAAGCCGTCGTGCAATCATCTGAGTTACGGCAGAATACGCGGTCGTAGAAAATATTGCTGCTGCCACCGAATACGTTCAGACCGTCGCCCCACTGTGGATGCGAGATGCTACGCACATCGTGAAGTGTCACGCCATCGCTGCCACCAATAGGACAGGTATTCACAATCAGACCGTCAATCAATACATTCTTTGAGCAGTACACATGGCATCCCTCGTAACCATTCTGCGGACGGGCAATACCACGTCCCAGGATGCTCACATTCTCTGCATCCTCAATAGCAAAGGTGCCAGAGAAATAACTGCCACCGTCGAGATAGACCGTAGTATTTGACGGCACCTTGATAGTATCTTCCGTATACAACCCTGGGGCGTAGTAGCGGAAGTCACGGCCCTGTGTTTTGGCAGCTTTCTCGGCATCTTCCTTGCTAATGGTAGGTTTGGAGGTAAACACCAACAAATTATTCGTAATATCATTGTCAAACTCCACACTTACATTCTCGGACTGGAACAACAGAAACTGCACCGTGGAATCGTTCTGTACGTTGGCAATCGTACCACGGTAGTCGGGACGAATGCGAGCTGTTTTGTATTTCTTATTCTTGCACACCACACGTACAAAGACGTCGCCCGTAAAATCAAAAAAGCAGTAGCTAATCTCGGTCACTTTGTGACCACTCCCCTCGCCATTCGGAGAGGGGCTGGGGGTGAGGCTTTTTGCCATATACGTATCAATCTTCGTCCAATCTTTGTGTCCGCGCGGCTGGATGAACACATCGTAGTCGTGCTTCAGGGGGGCACCTGCTGGTGCGGCATACGTCGTAATGCTATGCAGTTTGGCACCCGCCTTAACGCCTTTCACCTGAAACTGGTCGGCCTCAGGATTGCGCTTGATCTCGCCACGCTTCTCGGCCTTCTTCTGCAGATCGAGCAACTTCTTGGTATAGGGCATCTTCAGTCCCTTGCGACCTACATAGTGCTGGTAAGGTAGGTCGTAGATGCAACGGATCTGACCACGTCCCATCGAACCAGGTTCCGTCCAGTCGTTATACAGTCCTGTACAGTCGGTCCAACGCTCAAAAGGCACATCATAACCAAGATTATAGCGAGCAGCAGGGGAAACGCATTATAATTTTTCCAAGAGCTTAAGGAGGTAGTCGTCATTCCATCCGGCTACCTTTTTTTTCTGTTTTGGAAACAGCGTAGAAACCTTTCTTATCTATTTTTTTGCAATTTTCGT
>JAEEGH010008484.1_pt1 | contig 24284 bp, 18 predicted proteins | sample 9134181 | NCBI WGS metagenome assembly JAEEGH01 (sample SAMN16246544, study PRJNA631951) | gut metagenome | biome: gut microbiome; feature: rumen; material: DP-attached | host: Bos | place: Iran: Karaj | collected 2018-10
ATATCATCGAGGGCAACGCTTCGCAGCTGGATTGGACGACATTAGCCGATGGCACAGCAACTGATTTGCTTTATACAGACAAGCTGAACGTCTATATGGTACGGGATGACTCGCCCCGCAGCTATGGACAGCAGCCATTGGCTAACAGCACCTCCCGCTATTTCAAGGAACTGAATGTCGTGGCTAAGGAGAATGAAGAAAGACAATGGACAGAAAACAAGCCCATAGAACCCGTAGTGTATGATTACATTATTGGAAATCCGCCATTTGTGGGGAAGAAAGAACAGTTGCGAAGACAGAAGGAGGAACTTACCATCCTATTCCCCAAGAAAATGAAAGGTGTAGGGAATTTGGATTACGTAAGTGGTTGGTATGTAAAGGCTATTTCCACCATTCAGGGACAGAGAACAAAGTGCGCATTCGTATCGACCAATTCGATTACGCAAGGTGAACAAGTGCCGATACTATGGCGATACCTGATGGAACAAGGGCTTGAAATCGATTTTGCCTATCGCACGTTCAAATGGAATTCGGAAAGCACTGATATGGCACACGTCCATTGCGTCATCATTGGATTCAGCAACGGCTATTCCAAATTGCCCAAACGAATTTTCATCAACGACAAGGAATCTGTTGAAGCGACAAACATTAACCCTTATTTGGTCGATGCTCCGACCTCTTTTATTGAAAGCCGAAACAAAAGCATTTGTCACGTGCCAGAAATTGCATACGGCAGTATGCCCATTGATGACGGACATCTTATTCTTTCAAAAGAGGACGTAGATGCCTTGCTTCGTGAGAATCCAGATAACGCCAAGTTTATTCGAAAGTATGCAGGTGGAGTCGAACTGTTGCAAAACCTTGAACGTTGGTGTCTGTGGCTCGTCAGCGCAACACCCAAGGAGATGAAATCATCCAAAATTATCAGCGACCGTGTGCGGGCAACTGAGGCATTCCGTTTGTCAAGTAATCGGCCACAGACTCTCAAACTTGCCGATGTGCCGCATTTGTTTGGAGAAATCCGACAACCAGACACCCCGATGCTTGTCATTCCGAAGGTCTCGTCCGAACGTAGAAAATACATTCCGATTTCATTTGTACAACCCGACACCGTGATAAACGGAAGCGCGCTGATTATCCCCGATGCAACATTGTTTGCATTTGGTGTGCTGACAAGTAGCGTTCACAATGCATGGATGCGTGCCGTCGCAGGTCGATTGGAAAGCCGATACCAATATTCTGGAACGGTCGTTTACAATAACTTTCCTTGGCCATGCAAGGACGTGAAGTCTCCAACTTTCATTGAACGTACGGCACAGGCAATTCTTGATGCACGTGCGAAATGCCCGGATTCTACATTGTCCGACATGTATGATATCACATTCATGCCGCCCGAACTGCGTCGTGCTCATCGTGAAAATGACGCTGCCGTCATGTCTGCCTATGGCTTTAGTCCAAAGATGTCAGAGGCGGAAATCGTGGCGCGTTTGTTTGAGATGTACGAGGCATTGGCTACGCAAAAATAAGCAGGTATGACTGATTCCGAATTCGGCGAAATACGCACCCGCACCAACGCCCGCTCCCGTGGCTTCACCTTCCGCTTCAGCGATGGACACCTGCTCGTCACCGTGCCGCAGCGGTGGTCGGAAAGGGAATTGGCCGAGAGCATCGAACGGATGCGTCCCAAGCTGCGGAACCTCATGCAGCGCGTCGCCGCCAAGCCCTACAACCGCGTCGAACGGCACATCGACTGGGATTTCCGCATCGAGACCGAGTGCTTCTCGTTCCGCTTGTTGGCCGATGAGACACTACGCGACCGCCAGTGCCGCCTGCAAAAAGACCGCGGCCACGTCACGCTATGCTGTCAGCCCGACTTCGACTTCATGGCCGATGGCGCACAGGCATGGCTCGTCAAGGTCGTTGAAGAACAGGTGCGCAGCTACGCCAAGGGGATGCTGCCCGCGAGGCTCAGGGCATTGGCCAACGAACACCGTCTGCCCGTCGATGCCGTCCACATCAACTCGGCGCGCGGCCGATGGGGCAGCTGCGTCAAGGATTTGAAACACAAGTCATTGGCCAACGCCACAGGCTACCACATCAACCTCTCGCTCTTCGTCCTGCTGCTGCCCGAACGCCTGCAACGCCTCGTCATGCTCCACGAACTGACCCACACGCTCGAAATGAACCACAGCCCACGGTTCCATGCCAAGCTCGACGCCATGCTGGGCGGCAACGAGGCAACATTGGAAAAGGAACTGAAACGCTTCACGACCGACATCTTCGCCTTCGCCGCGCAGTGACTTTTCCCACTCAAAAACTCAAAAAAACGAGCATTTTCGGCCTTATCTGAACTTTTTTCATGGCCAATGGCATTATTTCCGCCCAAAAACTTGTCATCTGAAATATAATACATATCTTTGCCCCGACCTATTTGGACAACGACCACACAACGACTCTCTCGTTTGACCCTTGGACATGGATTTTTCCCATGGAACGTTTCCCCAAACACCTCATTCCGAACCCTTCCAACCGAAGGCATGGGAAAGGGCGTAGGAAGGCGCGCAAATAGGACGAATGACCCGCTACACAAAACCAATTAGACTGCTTATTTTCAAGCACTTTTATTAACCATTAAAACCAACTATCAAATCATGAAAATGAACAAGTTCCTTACGCTGGCTATGGCAATGCTGATGTCCGTAGCAGGTTTCACGGCATGCGGCGACGATGATGACGACCCGGCCGAGACCATCGATGCACTCGTCAACGGAAAGGCATCGGCCGAAATCACCGAAGAAGGCAACACCGCGACGCTGAAGATCACACTGCCGGGCGCCTACACCGCAACGCATGTGGCCCAGTTCAATGCGCAGAACATCTGCACCAGCTATGTCATCACCACGACGTATGCAACCTCCACATTGGCCGACATCGCCTGGGATGCCATCAAGGACCAGAACGGCGTGGACAAGCTGATCGTCCGTCGCGACGGCAAGTCAATCATCGTCGATTATTCGGAGATGGATGCCTACAAGAACGGCTACATGACTAAAGCGGTCGTCATGGAGATGCTCCAACAGCAGGCTAACGTTGTCAAGTGATAAAGACAAAAAAATATGCGTTGATGCACAAAAACCCCGTGTGGGGTCTGCAAAAACGCATTTCCTCATTTAGTATAAATAAGTTTACATGACGGTGCCGGGCGGAAAGCCCGGCACTTTTTGTATAGACAGCTTACGCCTTCTGCTCTCCATTTTCCTCCTTCGGCTTCCCCGGGCGCGTGTAGAACTTGACCGAGGATTTCGGACGGGGTTTGCCGAGGTTGCGTTTCCGCTCCTCATAGGCCGCATACTGACGTTCTAAAAAATTGTCTGCCATGGGAATATCGATTTTTGGCGGCAAAATTACTGCATTCTGCACAAAACTCCAAACGCGGCGCAAGAATTGTGGAAAATAAATTGCAAGATTGGCCGAAAATCGCTATTTTTGCGCCCGAACTTTTCACCGGGGCGGGCTGTTTCATTGGCCAATGTCCCCAAAATAACCCATAAACACAACATGAAGCACTTCCTCTTCACCATGTTCCTGACGGGCATTTCTGCCCTTGCCACAGCCCAGAGCCGCGAACAGCTGCTGCTCGACGGATGGCGTTTTCACAAGGGTGCGGCCAATGGCGCCGAAGCCACCACCTACGACGACAAGGCCTGGCAGCAGGTCTCGGTGCCGCACGACTGGGCCATCGTCGGGCCGTTCGACAAGGAAATCGACAAACAGGTGGTCGCCATCGAACAGAACGGCGAAAAGGTGCCGACCGAAAAGACCGGCCGCTCGGGTTCGCTGCCCTGGATCGGCGAAGGCTGGTACCGCACCGAATTTGAAATCAGCGATTCGTGCGACGTGGCCGAACTGATCTTCGACGGCGCAATGGCCGAGCCGCACGTCTATGTCGATGGACGCGAGGTGGGCTTCTGGGCATACGGCTACAACCCGTTCCGCATCGGGCTGGGACGCGCGATGAAGGCAGGACGACACACATTGGCCGTACACCTGAACAACGTCGAGGAGTCGTCGCGCTGGTATCCGGGAGCCGGCATCTACCGCCCCGTGCGCCTCGTTGAGCATCCGACGAACTATCTGGACACGTGGGAGACCTTCGCCCGCACTACGCGACTTTCCGGCATCTCGGCCGACGGCACATCGGCCAAGGAGGCGACCCTCTATGTGACCACGCAGGCCGTCATTGGCCACGACAGCAAGAAGCTACAGATCTCACAGAGCCTCTACGACGCCGAGGGCAACCTCGTGAAGCGCTACACCACCAACCTGAACCGTGGCCGCAGCGGCCATCAGGTCATGGCTTTGGCCGATGTGAAGCTGTGGAGTCCCGAGCATCCTGTGCTCTACCGCCTCGTGACCGAACTGAAGGACGGCGACCGTGTGTGGGACCGGCAGGAGACCGCCGTGGGCATCCGCAGCATCGACTATTCGGCCGACGGATTCCGTCTGAACGGCCAGTTGCGCAAGTTCAAGGGCGTATGCCTGCACCACGACCTCGGCCCGCTGGGAGCTGCGTTCAACAAGGATGCCTTCCGCCGTCAGGTTCGACTGCTCAAGGAGATGGGCTGCGACGCCATCCGCACCTCGCACAACATGCCGGCACCGTGGCAGATGGACATCTGCGACGAGATGGGCATGATGGTGATGGCCGAGTCGTTCGACATGTGGCGTTCGGCCAAGTGCAGGAACGGCTACGCGCGTTTCTTCGACAAGAAGGCCGACGGACAGAGCGAACCCTGGTGGCAGCGCGACCTGACCAACCTCGTCAAGGTGCACCGCAACCACCCGAGCATCGTGATGTGGAGCATCGGCAATGAAATCCCCGAACAGGGCTCGGCCTTCGGCGAAAAGATGACGCGCGAGATGCAGGCCCTCATCCACTCGCTCGACGAGACACGTCCCTGCACGCAGGGTATGGACCGAGGCACATCGGCCATGGCATCGGGCACGTGGCAGGCAACCGACATCCCAGGCTTCAACTACCGCCTGTTCATCTACGAAGAGGGATTGGCCAACTCGCCGAAGGGCATCGTCTTGGGCAGCGAGACGGCATCGACCGTATCGAGCCGAGGCGTCTATAAGTTCCCCGTCAAGGAGGAGCATGGCATGGCCTACGACGACGGCCAGATTTCGAGCTACGACCTCGAGTCGTGCATCTGGAGCAATCTGCCCGACGACGACTGGATGTACCAGGACAAGTGTCCGTGGGTCATCGGCGAATTCGTCTGGACCGGCTTCGACTATCTGGGCGAACCTACTCCCTACGATGAATATTGGCCGTCACGCAGCTCCTATTTCGGCATCTACGACCTCGCCGGCCTGCCCAAAGACCGCATGTGGCTCTACCGCACGCACTGGAAGACCGACGAGCCGACGCTCCACCTCCTGCCCCACTGGACATGGCCCGACCGCAAGGGCGAAGTGACGCCCGTGTTCTGCTACACCAGCTGGCCCGAGGCCGAACTCTTCGTCAACGGCAAGAGCCAGGGCCGCCGCCGCCACACCGACGTCGATCTGGCCGAATATGAGGCAACGCGCGTGAGCGAGAAGATGCCTTGGGGCGGACATTCGTGGTTTGCCAATCCATCGGCCACACCCAACCGTCTGGACCGCTACCGCATGCGCTGGATGGACGTGGCCTACGAACCGGGCGAAATCCGCGTAGTGGCCTATGATTCAGCCGGCAACGTCGCCGCCACCGAGGTCGTCCGCACCGCAGGCAAGCCGCACCGCATCGAGCTTGTGGCCGACCGCCAGTCGATGCCCGCCACGCCGACCGATGCACTCGGCCGCGCGCTCGACTGCCCGAGCCTGTCGTTCGTCACCGCCCGCATCGTCGATAAGGACGGCAACCTCTGCCCCGATGCCGACGCGCAGCTCTCGTTTGCAGTAAGTGGCTCATCGGCCAAGTTCAACTCATGCTGCAACGGCGACGCCACCTCGACCGAGGTCTTCACCGCGCCCACCATGCGTGCTTTTCATGGCCAATGCGTCATCGTCATCGAATCGACCCCGACGGCCGGCACCGCCACGCTCAACGTGACGAGCAAGGGTCTGAAGAGCGGCAAGGTGACGGTCAATGTGAAGTAAGCCCCACTCCCCAACAAGAGACAATAATCCCCGCTGTCGGTGTCAAGCACGCAGACAGCGGGGATGTTCTTTGGGATTGTGTCATTGGCCAATGCCGTTCAACTCTCATCCTTCAGGTTGTGGGCCATCCAGGCGCGGGGCGTCATACCCTCCTTGATCTTGAACTTGCGGCTGAAGGACTGCGCCGTGCCGAAACCGCACTCGTAGGCCAACTGGTCTATCGACTCGTCGGGATGCTTGCGCATGTACTCCTTGGAATAATCGACGCGCATACGGTTCAGATATTCGTTGAAGTTGACGCCATAGCGCTCGTTGATGTGGCGCGAGAGGTAGTTGCGGTTGGTGAGCAGCGTGCGGGCAACATCGGAAAGGCGCAGCTCGCTGTCGAGGAAGGCGTGCTGTTCGTCCATCAGCTCGTGCAGACCCACTTCGAGCCGCTCCTGGACCTGACGGAAGGTCTCAAGGCTGTAGGCGGAATCGTTGCCATCGGAGGCGGCAGTTCCGCTTTTTTCGTTTTCGGCCAATGGAGCGGCATCGGCCGCCGCATCACCGGCCACAGACTTCTGCCGGACAGGGGCATTGGCCACAACCCCGACAGCCTCCTCGTCGTCGTCATCGTCATTGGCAAAGATATCGGCCACGGGCTGCAGATCCTCCTTCGCATCGATGAGGAGCAGCTGGCGCAAGGTACACTCCTCATAGCCGATACCGCGCACCGCCAGGCTGATAAGACCCAGGATGATGGCCTGGATGACGGAGAAAACAGCATTGGCCCACGGAAAATCCAAAATGATATAAAGGCCGATGGCAACGCGCAACGAGATGGTGAAGAACAGGCATGAGAGCATGAACATCAGGAAGTGCATGGGCGGCAGGCTCGTGCGCTTGAACAGGAAGCTGACGAACGAACGCCACGTGAAGCCCGTGCGCCGCATCGAGACAATGGAATAGCCGATGAGCCACGCCGAATAGACATACTGAACGACGGGCAGGGCGTTGACCTGCATCAGATAGGCCAGACGGAACACGTCGCGCGACTCGAACTGCTCCGGAAAATGGTGCAGACGGTCGTGCAGCTCGATGTAATAGACCGCCTCGCCCGAATCGGTGAAGGCGTAGAGCAGCAGGCAGATGGAACAGAGGCCGATGGGCGGGATGAACCACAGGTAATGATACCACGGCAGGTGTTTCTCATTGTAGATCTTCCATAGGAGACAGACGACGTAGCTCAAGACCATCGGCACAATAAACGGCAGGAACGAAAATGCCGCAAAACGCAACTCTGGCGGTGCCGAAAGGTTGACGGCCTGCGCATCAAGGAAATAATAGACACAGGTCCACAATGCCAATCCGAGCAACACCCAGATGGTGTCGTTCTTCCTTTTCATCAAGGCCACCCCCACCGTTCCGGCAAGGGTTGCCGCAATGGGCAGGTAGCTCGTTATTACAATAAGATCTTCCATTCTGCTTATATAGTATTATGTGATTGATTTCACTGGATAGTCGAATATCATTGGCCAATGCCCCAGCCAATCAATTGTTGCTGTCGAAATAGTAGGTAATCTTGCCCGGCGTCAGGCTGTTGCCGCTCACGGCCTTGAAGCGAGCCTTCATGGCAGCCTCCTTGGCCGCATTGCGCAGTGTCTGGTCCGAGATTGTGGTGCCTTGGCCAATGGAGGCCGACTTGACCACGCCTGCGGCATCGACCGTGATGAAGACCACCACCTTGCCGCTTGTGTTCGTGTTGAAGCTGGGTCGCGGCAGACTGCCCAACAGACCGCGTCCGCCCAGGTCGTAGTCGCCATAGCCAGCACTGCCCGTGGCGGCTCCCGTCTGGCTGTTGCCGTTCACGTCGCCCTGCACGCCGGCATTGTTGCCCGTGCCGTTGTTGTTGAACAGACCCGCCATCTGGTTGTTGATGGCCTGACGCTTGGCAGCCTCTTCGGCAGCCTTCTTGCGTGCGGCCTCCTCAGCGGCACGGCGGCGAGCCTCTTCCTCCTGCTGCTTGCGCAACTCCTCCTGACGTTGGGCTTCGGCCAATGCCAGCTGGCGCGCCTCCTCTGCCTGACGCTCCTTCAGCTCCTTCTCGCGCTGTTCGGCGACGTAGGGAGCCTCGGCGTCATCCTGCGCAAGGACGGGTTCTGCGGCCGATGGTGCCGGCTGCGGTGTCGGTTGTGCCGGCTGCGGCATCGGCGGGACATCCTCCGGCTGCGGTTCGGGCTGGAGGTCTGTCACATCGCTCGACTGGAGCTCGTTTCCGCCGCCCTCAGCATCGACGCCGACCATGACCAGGATGCCGCTCTCATCGTCTTGTGCGACCGCCGAAAAGTGAGCCAACCACAGCAGCACACCCATCAGGATGTGTACAAAAAGTGTGACGAGCACACCTAGTGTCTTGCTCTTTTTATCTTGTTCCATGATTGTCATTGAGGTTTTTAGGTTATGAGGTTTTTAGGTTTTAAGGTTCCTTTATTAACCCTATAACCTCGACAAGGAAACTTCGTCAGCATAACGACCTTATAACCTCACAAGCGAAGCGACCTTAAAACCTTATAACCTTACATTCAGCCTTACTTCACCGGCCTCGTGGCGAGCACCATCTTGAAGTCGTTCTCCACGCCGATGTTCAGAATCTCGACCACCTTGCTGTATGGGATAGTCTCATCGGCAAACAGCGTGACGTACATGTCCTCATGCTCGGCCTTGACCGACTGGAGCCACGGCGTGATCTGCTCGATGGCCACCGGGCTCGGCTTCTCGTTGCCGAAAGCCACGTAGTAGTTCAACTGCTGGTCGATGGTGACGCGCGCTTGTGGTGCGGCCGATGTCTGCTGCTTGCTCTGCGGCAGAAGCACCTTGATGGCGTTCGGGAAGACGATGGTTGATGTCACCATAAAGAAGATCAGCAGCAGGAAGATGACATCGGTCATCGACGACATGCTGAACGTGGCCTGTATCTTGTTTCTTCGTTTAAGTGCCATTGCAAAAAACTTTTTTGAGTTATTAGATTTCAGTTATTAGTTAGGTTTTATCTTTCTGACCAGTTATTAGATACCAGTTATCAGTTAGGGTTCCGTCTGCGAGCAATATAGTAACTAATAACTAACAACTTTCAGATTAGTCGGTTTCGTCGGCCGGCAATAACTAATAACTCATAACTAATAACTTTCAGAAATAAACTGAAAAAGTTATTTCTGAACCAAATCCATGAATTCCATCGTCTTGGCCTCCATCTCGTTGACCACCTTGTCGAGTTCGCTCACCAGATAGTTGTAGGCGAACATGGCGATGATGCCCACAATCAGACCGGCCACCGTCGTGGTCAAGGCCTGATAGATGCCAGCCGAGAGCAGCGTGATGTCGGCCGATGAACCAGCCTGCGCCATGTCGTAGAAGGCGCGGATCATACCCGTCACCGTGCCGAGGAAGCCGATCATCGGCGCACCGCTTGAGATGGTAGCCAACATCGTGAAGCCCTTCTCCATATTGGCCACCTGCAGGTTGCCCACGTTCTCGATGGCGGCCTGGATGTCCGATGCAGGCTTGTCCAGACGGCTGATGCCCTTCTCGATCATTGCGGCGTATGGAGCCTTGGTCTGTTGGCACACACGGACGGCAGCCTCAGTCTTTCCGTCGGCCAGATACTCACGGATGCGGTCCATGAAATACGGGGCGTCCTTGCGTGCACGGTGGATGACCACATAGCGTTCGACGAAGATATAGACAGCCACAAGCGAAAGCAGCAGGAGCGGAATCATCAGCCAGCCACCGTTCATGGCCATATCAAGGAAGTTCAAACCATCATCGGCCGATGTCTCGGCAACCTGCGTCGAAGCCAGAGCCGCGCTGTCGCCGGGCAACGTCAGTTGTAGAAAAGGAAACGTCATCATTTTTTATGTTTTTTGAGGTTAAAATTTGTTTCTTTCGTAAAAATGCTGCATCTTTGCCGAAACTAAATCACGTTTGCACATGAAAATTGCCCTGTTCGGCTCAGCCAAGCCAGAAGCCTGCCGCCAGATTCAGCAGATTCTTGATCCATTGGCCAATATCACTTATATGGACGGTGACCGCTCATTCGAGGGGGCCGATATGGCACTCAGCATCGGCGGCGACGGCACGTTCCTGCGGACGGCGGCCAAGGTCGGAGAATCGGCCATACCCATCCTCGGCATCAACGCAGGGCGTCTCGGTTTCTTGGCCGATGTCCAGCTCAGCGAGGCGGCCGATGTGCTTCCCGCCATGTTGGCCGAAAACCGCTTCAACGTCGAATATCGCGCACTGCTCCAACTCGACATTCCTTGCTGCACGCAGCCCTACCAGCGGTTTGCGCTCAACGAGGTGGCTATCCTCAAGCGCGACGTTTCGTCGATGGTCTCGGTTTCGGTCTTCATCGACGGCGCATTGCTCAACACCTACGATGCCGATGGTCTCGCCATTGCCACACCGACCGGTTCTACGGCCTATGCCATGAGTGCGGGCGGCCCAATACTGGAACCTCGTTCCAACTGTTTTGCCATCGTCCCGATTGCGCCACACTCGCTCACTACGCGTCCGCTTGTCATCCGCGACGGCGGTGTGATAGATGTCAAGGTCAAGAGTCGCAACAACCTTTTTCTCGTTGCTATTGACGGACTTCCCGTCCACCTCACGACCGAATATCAACTGCGTCTCACACGTGCCAGCCATAACATCGGCGTAGTTCGTCGGCCAGAACAGACCTTCTTCGACACGCTCCGCCAAAAACTGATGTGGGGAGCCGGCGGCATTGGAGAAAAAGAATGATTACCTTACTCTAGGTCACCCTGCGGAGGTTCTTCTTCTTTTACAATCTCGATTCCGAATGTATTTTCGAATCGGGATTTCATTTTTTCCATCGCGGCCTTGCGCAGACTGAGCGTCAACCGGCAATCGACCTGAAAGTCCTGTGCCAGGACAGTGGCTCCCTCCTCTTTCACGATGCGCATCGCCTCGCCCATCATGGGATATTCGAAGTGAACGGTGAGCTGCTCCTCGATGATGCGTTCCTCTATCTGGGCTGCGGCCAATGCCTCTTGTGCTGCAATCCTATAGGCCTCAATCAGTCCGCTCGTACCCAACTTGATACCGCCGAAATATCGAACAACCACGACGCAGACATCCGTCAGATTGAAACTGTTGAGCTGCCCCAGAATGGGCTTTCCGGCCGTACCCGACGGTTCACCGTCGTCGTTGCTGCGGAAGTTCGTCCTATCGGCACCCAACATATAGGCCCAGCAGACGTGGCGCGCGTCGAAATACTCCTTTTTATATCGGCCGATGACCCCCTTCACCTCATCGAGCGTGCGGCAAGGCTCGGCAAAGGCCAGAAACTTGCTCATCTTCTCTTTGTACAGCCCCTGCGACGGCGCGGCTATGGTCAGGTAGGTATCTTGCACGGACTCAAACTCTTAATTCTTAATTCTTACCTCCATCATTCCACCAGCTCGCCCTGCACGGCACCGATTCGCTTCAAGTTGATGACGACACTGAGCGGACGATGATCGGGGTCGGTCGAGAGCCAGGCCTGGACGGGCGTGCTGTCGCTGTCCTTGCTGGCAAATGTCAGCTCGACGGCATAGGACGGGTATTTCTTGCCCGACTTCATGGTGCACGTCTGCCGGCCCTTGTAGGTGATGTGCATACATTGGTTGCGCACGCCTGCCGTGATGTAGTAGTCGAGCCGTTCACCCTTCTTCATCGAGTCGAAATTGATGTTGCGCAACTCGTAGAAGATGGAAAGCATGTCGAAGCCGACACCCTCGTTGCTCAACCGGCGGCGGTCGTTACCCTTCTTGCTGCGCCAGCGGTACACATCGACCACGGTGCTGTCTATGTCTGTCCTGTCGGCCTCCGACACGGATTTGCAGATTCTACCATCCACGTAGCTGTGGTAATAGTTGCGTTCGATGGCGCGGTAGCTGCCTTCGTTCGTCTTCTTGCAATACTCCAGCGGCACAAGTTGCGGCGTGTAGTAGCAGTCGAGCGTGTCGCGCACCTTCATGATGGTCTCGACGATGCTGAGCGAACGTCCGCAGAGCTGTCCATGCCAGCGTTGGGAACCATCGGCCAACGTCTCTTCCCACAAGTTCAGCACGCCGCTGCCCGCCAGCTTCCAGATGAAGCCCCAGTGCCAATAGGCGTTATATTTCAGCGATTCGGTTTGTCTGGACGTTTTGGCTTTTTCTATGGCCAATGCCGTTTGCGCGCTCCCACACAGGAGCCATGCGCCCAATGCCAAACAGATGATCTTTTTCATTCTCGTCTTTTCTTGTCGTTAATGCTGTGAGTTTTATATTCCAATCTTCGTTTAGACCAGCCCGCCGCACGAAGGTTTAGAGCTTACCCAACTTCCGCAGGTATTCCTCGTTCTTGCTCTTCTTTTCCTTCTGCTCCTTCGGCTTGTTGATTTTCACCGCATCGGGCTTCTGTTTCACGACGGGGACCTCGGTCGGATTCCACGTCTGCTGCACAGTCCAGTTGGCCCGTAGCTGCAGTTCTGCGTTCAGATAATAGACCGTCTCAGGATGCCGGTGATCAAACAGGCTGCCCACATCGAATGAACCGTTTCCATTCTCGTCAACAACCATTCGCGCATAATAGGTTCCAGCCGGCACATGGACGAACTTGGCCTGACCGTTCACGACAGGAGCCGTCAGCTTGACCTTGTCGCGGCCGTCAACAATCTGCACGAAAGCGCCATTGGCCACACCCTCAATATTGAAGAGCAGGTGCGCATAGTCCTCGGGCGTCTTCTCGCGGAACGGCATCACCGTACGGTCCACCGGATTGCCATAGATGTCGCTCATCGAGGCCGAATCGACCACGAACTGATAGCTGAAGTCGGGCGTGAAGTGCGGCTCGGCCCAAAGTGTGAAACGTCGCGGCTGCAACGAATCGGCCACCCACTGGAACGGCATATCGACCCAGAGCGAATCCCGTTTGTATTGCAGGTGCATCCCATTCTTGTCGATTGTGGCCAATGGCGCCGATGTCTCAAATACAGGTTTTTGGCCGATGTCCAGCGTCATGCCAGCCACCTGGCGCACCTTCATGTAGGTGATTGCGACCGATGCGATGCTGTCCGTCTGCTCGTCATTCTTGCGACGACGGCCCTTCTTGCCGCGCGACGGCTTGTCCTCTTTCTTGTCATTGGCCGATGTCATTTTCGGCGCAGGCTTCAGGAGCTGGATGGTGTCGGTGCGTGGCACGTCGATGCCCAGCGTGTCGGTGAAGGCATAGGTCATCACGAGGTTAAGCGTATCGGCCGCAAAGTGGATGCTGTCGCGTATCCAGTAGCTCAGCGTGTCGCGCGTCGGATTGACCTCGGCCACGAGCAGGTCACTGGCGTCGAGGAGACTGTCATTGGCCAACAAGAAGGACAACCGCGGCAACGTGTCCATCGCTGCGGCAAAGCGCACGTTGATGTGCACCGAATCGGGCCGGCGGCAGTCGTCGAGATAGCGGTTCAGCTTGCCCTCGTTGAACGAGAGGAGAACGACACGCGTCGTGTCCATCGATGGCGTAATCAGTGTGTCAATGAACGAAATGTCCTCGCTGGCGAGGTCGTAGCGGTAGTTCGTGTTGCCATCGACCAGGCCATACATCCGGTAGCGGCCTGGGGCACAACCCAGAATCTTGAACGCGCCATAGGCATCGGTCTTGCCGGCCCGCTCGAAGGGACGTTTCAGGAAGATGCTGTCGGCCGATGCGCCATTGGCCAAAACCGAATCACCCTCGTCCACGCGGTAGATGCCGACGTAGGCCCCCGTGATGGGTTCAAGGTCGGCCGCATTGAGCAGGTAGCCGCATATCTGGAGCGAATCGATATGATCGCCCGTCGAGAAGAGTAGCGAAAGGTTGTCCATCGGATTGCCCTCGTTGTTGTCTTGCACAGCGTTGCCCAGGTCGAGGCTATAGGTGGTGTTTGGTTTCAATGAATCGCCCAGCTCGATGGTCAGCGTCTTGGCATTGCTCATGATGATGGGCGACTTCTCTTGCGGTGGCGATACGGTCAGTTTCTCATTGGCGTTGTCGAGCTTGATATTCTCGTCAAAACGCATGGTGATGCGCTGTCTCTTGACATGGGTCGCACCATTGGCAGGGTCGGAATTCTTAAGGACGGGAGGGGTCTCGTCGAACAGTCCGCCACCCGGTGAACCGATGCTGGCGCACCCGGTCAAACCCGCCGCAAAAACGGCGATTGAACCATACAAAAACGACGTTATTCGCCCTGATTCTACCTTAAACATGCCGCGAAGATACACAAATTTCGGGGAATACCGCAAAAAAACTCGCCGTAATTTACTTTTTTCTTGATTTTTTACGGCTTTTGTTGATTTTTTTACTACCTTTGCCGCTCGAATACGCAAAAAATAATTAATTAACAATAAACATCAAACACAAAAAAACAATGCAAAACAAAGGATTTGTATCCGTATTCGCAGTGTTGCTTGCGCTGGTTTGCTGCTATCAGATCTCTTTCACTGCCGCAGTGCGCAGTGTCGAGGGTGAGGCTAAGGAACTGGCCGCAGCTGCTGGCGACGAGACTCTGGAACGGTATTACCTTGATTCACTTACCGAGAATTGGACTTGGATGGGTGATACCTACAAGCAGGCCCAGGAAAAGCAGATCGGCCTCGGTCTGGACTTGAAGGGCGGCATGAACGTTATTCTCGAAATCTCAGTTTCTGACGTACTGAAGGCTCTCGCAGCCGAAAACGCCGATGATCCGACCTTCGTCGAGGCTATCCAAAAGACACAAGCCGGCGAAGCCGTAAGTGGCGACGAGTTCCTGGACGCTTTTGCCGAGAACTTCCGCAACATCAATCCGAATGCACGTCTTGCCAAGGTATTCAGCACCTATCAGCTGAAAGACAAGATCAAGAAAGATACCCCCGACTCGGAGGTGCTCGCCATCATCAAGCGCGAGATGAGCGCCGCATTGGCCAACTCATTCAACGTCCTCCGCAACCGTATTGACCGCTTCGGCGTCGTTGCCCCAAACATCCAGCAGTTGGAACAGGCAGGCCGCATCCTCGTCGAGCTGCCAGGCGTCAAGGAGCCCGAACGTGTAAAGAAGTTGCTTCAGGGTTCGGCCAACCTCGAGTTCTGGGAGACCTATCAGGCCGATGAGGTTTACACCTATTTTGACGAGGCCAACGCCCGTCTCGCTGCCGACGCCAAAAAGGAGGCTGAAGGTGAGACATCGGCCGATGCCCCAGCTGAAAACAACGACAACAATGCTCCCGCTGCGGCCGATGCAGCTCCTGCAGACAATGCCGACGCTCTCGTTGACGCTGCCAATGCTGCTGATTCGACCGTTACAGCCGAGGATGCCGCTGCCAACAACGGCCCTCTCTTCAGCAAGCTGACCCCATACGCCGGCTTCGGTGGTGTAGCTTTTGCCAATGTGAGCGATACAGCTGCCATCAACAAGATGCTGAAGCAGCAGGACGCCCGCTTCCCTCGCCGTCTGGCATGGGCATGGGACGTCAAGGGCTTCGACCCACAGGGTGGCAAGAAGGAGAACTTCGTCGTGCTCTACGCCTTGAAGGGCAAGGGTAACGACAACACGATGCCAAGCCTCTCGGACGCAACCGTAGGTGACGTCATCGTTGATGCCAACCACGAGTACCAGCAGTTGACCGGTACCTACGAGGTTTCGATGACCATGACACCCGAAGCCGGTGCCGAGTGGTCGAAAGTTACCGGTGCCAACAAGGGCAAGTGCGTCGCCATCGTCCTGGACGGTGTCGTCTATTCAGCTCCCCGCGTCAACGACCAGATCAACGGTGGCCGTTCAAGCATCACGGGCAACTTTACGCTCGAAGAGGCAACTGACTTGGCCAATGTCCTGAAGTCCGGTAAGATGGCAGCTGCCGTCAACATCGTGAGCGAGGACGTCGTCGGTCCTTCATTGGGCCAGGAAGCCATTGACGCCAGCGTCATCTCATTCTTCATCGCGCTTGTACTTCTGTTTATCTACATGATTGCGTTCTACGGCTTCAAGGCCGGCATGGTAGCCGACTGCTGCCTGCTCATCAACGCATTCTTCACCATCGGCATCCTGAGCTCATTCCACGCCGTGCTGACCCTTTCTGGTATTGCCGGTATCGTATTGGCCATGGGTATCGCAGTCGATGCCAACGTGCTTATCTACGAGCGTGCCAAGGAGGAGCTCGCTTCGGGCAAGGCTCTGCCTGCTGCCATCACCGCAGCCTACAGCAATGCATTCTCGGCCATCTTCGATGCCAACTTGACTTCGCTGATTACAGGTATCATCCTCTACATCTTCGGTACTGGCCCAATCCAGGGCTTCGCCTTCACCTTCATGTGGGGTATCGTGACCTCGTTCATCTCGGCCGTCTTCCTGAGCCGCATCTTCATTGAGAGCAGCGTCAAGGGCTGGTTCAAGGATGTCACCTTCACGGGCATTGCATCTGGCCTGCTGAAGCCTACTCACTTCGACTTTGTCAAGGCCGGCAAGCGCAGCCAGATCGTTTACTGCGTCATCGCCGTTGTCTGCGTCGTGCTGATGTTCTTCCCTGGCATGGAGAAGGGTATCGACTTCACGGGCGGCCGTAACTTTGTCGTCTCATTCAACGAGGTTGCATCGGTCAACACCCAGGACCTGCAGAAGGCTCTTGAGAACGACGCTACGCTGAACGGCGCTTCCATCAAGGTCATCACCATCAGCAATGCCAACCAGGTTCGCGTGACCACCAACTTCGACCTGAACGCTCAGGACGACGAGGCCGCCACCACGACGGTCAAGAAGGCCATCTACGAGGCCGGCAAGCAGTTGGGCTACACCTCATTGGCCGACTTCAACAGCTTCAACAACGAGGACTACATCCCATCGTCACAGAAGGTTGGTCCTTCCATCGCTGAAGACATCACCCGCGGTGCCATCATCTCGATTATCGTGGCTCTCATCATGATTGCGCTCTACATCCTGCTGCGTTTCCGCAACATTGCCTTCTCAATCGGCGCAATTATCGGTCTGGCGGCCAATGTCCTGATCATCCTGGGCGTCTATTCAAGCTTCTGGGCCATCATGCCATTCTCAATGGAGATCGACCAGGCCTTCATCGCTGCCATCCTGACTGTCATCGGCTACTCAATCAACGATATCGTGGTCGTCTTCGACCGTATCCGCGAGGTACGTTCGCTCTATCCGAACAAGCAGCTGGGCGACACCATCAACGAGGCCTTGAACATGACGATGCCACGTACGTTGAACACCTCAATCTCAACACTCCTGGTTCTGTTGGTCATCTTCTTCTTCGGCGGTGCATCAATCCGCAGCTTCATCTTCGCCATGTTGCTGGGTGTCGTCGTTGACCCGTTGACCACCATCTTCCTCGCCGTACCATCGGCCTTCAGCTTCATGACCAAGAAGGCTGAAAAGAAGTGATAAACAACCGCCCCACAACGGGGTAACCTGATATAAAGGACAGCCCGATTCGGACTGTCCTTTTCTATTTTCATGGGCTGTTGGCCAATGGCATTCGTCCGCAAAGAGGGCACATTGGCCGAAACCGAATATCCATCGACAAATCACGACAGAATTATGACAATCAAGTTCACCAAGATGCACGGATGCGGCAACGACTACGTCTATGTCAACTGCTTCGAACAACACATCACCGAGCCCGAACGGCTCTCGCAGTACGTCAGCGACCGACATTTCGGCATCGGCTCCGACGGGCTCGTGCTCATCATGCCATCGGCAACATGCGACTTCCGGATGCGGATGTTCAACGCCGATGGCAGCGAGGCACAGATGTGCGGCAATGCGTCGCGCTGTGTGGCCAAGTACTGTTACGACCACAAGTTGACCGACAAGAAGGAGTTCACGCTCGAGACATTGGCCGGAGTGAAAATCCTGAAAGTCTTCACCTACGCCGACCTGGGCCAAGGGGTCAAGGGAACGGCATCGGCCGAAAAAGTGGCCAAAGTCACGGTCAACATGGGCGAACCCATTCTGCGGCCGGCCGATATCCCCGTGAAGTGCGATGATGACGGCCAATGCATTGGCCAAAAACTGGGGCTTCCTGCCGTCGATGGCGTTTCGGCCGAATGTACAGCGGTGTCGATGGGCAATCCGCACGCAGTCTATTTCGTCGACACGCTGGAGCGCGTGGAAAACCTCGACCTGGAAAAGTTCGGTCCGTCATACGAGAATTTCAAGGCCTTCCCGGCGCGCGTGAATTCGGAATTTGTCCATGTCACCAATAGGAAACACGCGCGTATGCGCGTGTGGGAACGCGGCTCGGGAGAGACATGGGCCTGCGGAACTGGAGCCTGCGCAACACTGGTGGCCTGCGTCCTGAACGGAAAGACCGACCGGCAAATCACGCTTGACCTAAACGGCGGCTCGCTGGAACTCGCGTGGGATGAGGCTACGAACTGCGTCTTCATGACCGGACCGGCTACCGAAGTATTCTCCGGCGAGCTTGAATACTATCATTTGTCAAATAAATATTCAAAATCGCAGCTATTTGACAAAATATTTTAAATAATCAAAGAAAAGTGATATATTTTATACCACTTTTCTTTGTTTTTTGCTACCTTTGCGCCGGAATTGAAGACAAAACAACACTATGGCATTCGTAAACACAAACTTCACAAAAGTCAGCGAGTCGTACCTCTTCGTCGAGGTGGCCCGCCGCATCAAAGCATATCAGGAGGCTCACCCCGAGGCAAAAATCATCCGCATGGGCATCGGCGACGTCACCCGCCCCATCGTTCCAGCCGTCATCGAGGAGCTCCACAAGGCGGTCGATGAAATGGGCACGGCCGACGGCTTCCGTGGCTACGGGCCGGAACAGGGTTACGCCTTCCTGCGTGAGGCCATCTGCAACTACGACTTCAAGCAACGCGGCATCGATATCCAGCCCGACGAAATCTTCGTGAGCGACGGCGCAAAGTCCGACTGCGGCAACATCGGCGATATTCTTGGCCAACAGAACGTCATCGCCGTCACCGATCCCGTCTATCCCGTCTATGTCGATACAAACGTGATGGGCGGCCGCGCAGGAGACTTCGACGGCATCCGCTACAGCCGGATCTGCTATATGCCATGCACGCAGGAGAACGGCTTCGTGCCAGCCCTGCCCTCGCAGCATGTCGATGTCATCTACCTCTGTTTCCCGAACAATCCGACAGGCACCACGTTGACCAAATCGCAGCTCAAAGTGTGGGTCGATTACGCACTACGCGAAAAAAGCATCATTCTGTTCGATGCGGCCTACGAAGCCTTCATCACCGAAGACGACGTGCCGCACAGCATCTACGAGATTGAGGGTGCACGTCAATGCGCCATCGAGTTCCGAAGCTTCTCCAAGACGGCCGGATTCACGGGTCTGCGCTGCGGCTTCACCGTCGTTCCCAAGGAGCTTGTGGCCTACACCGAAGAGGGCAAAGCCGTCGCGCTCAACAGGCTCTGGAACCGCCGCCAATCGACCAAGTTCAACGGCACGCCCTACATCGTACAGCGCGCAGCCGAGGCCGTCTATAGTCCCGAAGGCCGTGCTCAGATTATGGCCAACATCGCCTACTACCGCGAGAATGCCCGGCTGATGAAGCAGACTTTCGAGAGCATCGGTATCCCGGCATTCGGCGGCGTGAACAGCCCCTACGTCTGGATCAAGACGCCGCTCGACAGCTGGCAGTTCTTCGACCGACTGCTCGACGAATGTCACGTAGTGGGCACGCCAGGCGTCGGTTTCGGCCCATCCGGCCAAGGATATTTCCGCCTGACGGCGTTCGCCACGCACGAGGCCACACGCGAGGCCATGGAGCGTATCAAGAAGTGGAAGCTTTGAATCATTGGCCAATGACATTATCCCCAAACACCCGCAGCGATCGTTTTCGTTGCGGGTGTAATATTTCTTTCATGTGAGCCATTGGCCTCAATAATAATAAATCTTTCCATCTTCACCCACACCGCAGAAGGAGACCTTCAGGTGGGCTGGACGTGCGCCGTTGTAGAACTGGATGTTTAGATTTCCGCCCTTGTCCGGATGGACATTCGGGTTCCAGTAGAGCGTGCGGCGATAGTCGGTCGAGTCGGGCAGAGCTGCGCCGGAATAGTCGCGGTGGTAGAACTGTTCGGGATAGGCGAAGCCGTCAATCAAGATGCGGCGGTCGCGGCGCATGGCCCGCTTCCCCTCGTTTGGAATCGGAACGACATCGAACAACACGTCGGGAATCTCTTGATTCTCATCTCGGCCAATGCCATTCCTCTTGTCGTAGTCCGTATAGACTCGTACCTGCCAGATGTGGCTCGGGTCTATCCGCTGGGCCAACCGCAGGGCGCTCAACGGCTCGCCGACTCCCTCTCCGCTTGGAATCTTGTATGTCTTCAGGAACGTGTGGTTGTCCACTGTCACACGGATTTTCACGAACTTGAGCGGATCATCCATATTGCCGAACAGGTGACATGCAAGCTCCTCCCAAAAGACAATGCCGTTGAACCCGCCGTAACGTATCCCCTCGTCGGTTGCGTCGTTGAGCAGCTGGGCGAAGTCGCAGACAAATGCCGGTTTGCTCTTGTCGAAATTGCTTAATGGCCGATAACGCCGCCGTTTGACCGTGACATTCTCCAGCACGTGCTTCGTGTCATATTTTTCATTTTCGGCCAATTCATTGGCCATAACCTCCTCCGGGAAATGCGTCTGTTGCCAACCGTATGGCGCGCAGAACCTTGGATAAAACAGGTCACGACGCACGTAGAAGTCCGGGCAGGCCATCGGATTCAATCTCTCCTTATCGCTTGCGCTGGCCATGCACTTCTTGACGGAATCCTTCTCCGTATAGGCCGTCATAAAGAGGAATGCTTCGTCATAGAATGGCGGTATATTGTAAGAAAAACGGCCGGTGCTGTCCACCTCGACGACAATTCCTGCGGCATCCGTCCCCTTGGCGATTTCCGCCTCAACGAGTGTCCTTTTCTTGAAGATACTGCTCCCGTGTTTATGGTGTCGATTCCTCAAGTAGTCTCTATCGGTCTCGAAGTCAATCGGTACCTTTTTTTCGGCATAGAAGTTTTTCTCCATGACCGGTGTCGTGTCCATCGGTTCATAGTTATAGAGTCTTTTTGAATCTATCAAGACATATCTTCCGAACGAGTCAGGAACGTAGCAGGGATTGCCCATGTCCCCCGGATCGTAGTGGATGTAGTGCATCAGATCAAATTCCTTGCGGTCATAGTCGTCAAATTTATATATCTGGCCATCAATACTAAATGTTATTTCTGGTTGGTATCTCAGTTCCTCTACCGGCGCATATTTCCGCCAGCCCTGAATCATCATCAGCTGGTCCAGTTTTTTTTGATGTTCCGCATCGTCGTCCTCAAAATAGCGCGCCGGATGGGCGACAAAACCACGCAGGTCGCCCGCCAGAAGCAGGTCGGTCAGGATGTTGCCATCGTCGTAAGTCGGTTCGTCACCGCGTCGGTCGCACACTGCAATGCTCGCCGTTTTCAGTTGGCCGACGTTTGGCTGCAAGTTCAGTTTTTCAAACGGCTTTACGGCCAATGAATCAAACAAATTCAGCTCGATTTTCTGTCCGATGTCACCGCGGTTCACGAATATCTGCCTTGTGGCCAATGGCCTTGCCTCCGTATCATAAGCCACAATCTCATTCACGCCCGTCGGAAAATCCTTTGCGTCAATGGCTTGCGCATTTCGATTGAATGCAATCAACTTACCGCGGCAGGTGACCGAAACGGCGGCGACGGCAATGCCATTGGCCACAATCCTGGCCTTCTGCCCGATCGGGTCGTAGGCAATGACCACGCCCGCGCCCTGGACTTCGGGCATTCTGGCCATATACTTCTGCTCCAAATAGGTAAATTCCGCCTCCATCCGTTCGCCCTTTTGCGGCTTGATGGTTAGGACACCACGCCCGTCATCGTCGGTCTCAAGTTTTGTCCCATTGGCCAATGAACCGATGATTTTCAATGGTTTTCCCTGCGCGTCAAGCACTTCGAATGCGACCCTGTTTTCCACATCAGCGAGTAGGGTTCCGCTCTCGGGATAGAACTTCACGTCGAGCCCCTCCTCCACTCCCAGCAGGCGACGTTTCGGACGGTCAATGATACGCTTGTCGGCATAGTTCCCAGCCTGCTCGGGCTTTTCATAAATCGGCAGCACGCGGCTGTAAAGTCCCTCATAGTCTCGGAAATAGTCATTGGCCAACTCCTGATTGAAGAACCAGCGGTCGTCAAAATCGCTGTGCGGCCGCTCCGTCACGTTGAAATTCAGCTGCCAGCGGGTGTAGGCGCGCAGTTCGTAGAAGCCAGAATACATCGTGTCTGGCAGGGCGAATTGGCCGAAACTCTGCGTATTATGATCCACGATGATTCGCTGACGTTCAACGAGATAGCCATCTGGCGAAAGCAGTTCGACATACATGATTTTACTCATGTCGGATGGGCGGTGGTCATCGGCCCGAAGCAAATAGGCCTTATACCAGATTGTATCGCCCACGAAATAGCTGTTGTTGTCGGTATGGACGTAGATTTTCTCCTGAACCGGACAATTGCGCAGTCTCATTTCGAGCGAGTCGATGGGATTGGCCAATGCCGTTTGTGCCAGAAACAACGCCAGCAGCGGCAACATGTTTTTCAAGTGATTTTTCATTGGGTTGGGTATTTTTGATTGGATTTGTCGCGCAAATATAAAGATTTTACACATAATCACCAAATTCGGCCTACATTTTTATAAAATATAATACTATGTATTGCAAGGTAGTAAAATAATGCCTATATTTGCGCCATCGGACATAAATATACGGGTATGAACATTGAAAACGCAAAATCGCAGATGCGCAAAGGGATGCTGGAATACTGTATCCTACTGATTGTGCACCGCGCGCCGGCTTACGCATCGGACATCATCAGGCAACTCGAAGAGGCGCAGCTGATTGTGGTCGAGGGAACGCTCTACCCCCTGCTCACACGGCTGAAGAACGACGGAATGCTGTGCTACGAGTGGAAGGAATCGCTCTACGGGCCTCCACGCAAATACTACGCGCTGACCGAGCAGGGCCGCGAATCGCTCCAGGCACTCGATGAGGCATGGGGAGCATTGGCCAACACCGTAAATATCTTACGAAAAGCTGAAAAACAAGACGAACAATGAAGAAAAACATCAATATCAACCTTTTTGGCGTCAATTATGCCATCAACGAAGACGCCTACGAGCTGCTCGAAACCTATCTCAACAAGGTCAAGCAATGTTTTGGCCAACGGGAAGGCGGCGAGGAAATCGCCGATGACATCGAACATCGCGTGGCCGAACTGCTCTGGGAGAAGAAGCAGCTGGGCGTCGAAACCATCGATCTGATGACTATCAAGACCATCCTGAAACAGATTGGAGAACCGGAGGAAATCATGGGCGAAGAGGTTCCAAACGAGGATTTTTCGGCCAATGCTCCGGCTGAAGAAAACTCTGGGACGGGCGACGAAAATCCATCGGCCAAAGAGACAAAAACCGAAAAAGAGCCCCGGACAACCAAACGGAAGCTGTTCCGCGCGACACACGACAAGGTGCTGGGCGGCGTGCTGAGTGGACTCACCTATTATATGGGCGGCAGCAATCCGAACCTGCTACGCGCCATTGTGGTTGCAATAGCACTGATTCCAATGTTCTGTTCGCCGCTTTCCTTACTTTCGCACACATTCTTAGGCGGTTTCAGCCTTATCGTCAGCCTGTTCAACCTGTGTGACCCCGCATTCTGGAGCATCGTCATCTATATTTTATGCTGGATTCTCATTCCTGCGGCCGATACACCAGAAAAACGCGAGCAGCTGATGGGCAGGAAAGAGACATTGGCCAATACCCCGGACAAAAACAACTCGTCGGACGGCTGTATGAAAGGGTGTATCGTAGCAATTATCGTCGTGGTAGTGCTGATTCTGGCGACATTCTACGGTTTATTTTCCTTCTTGCAACAGATGATAATGTTCAATCACATCTAAGAAAAAAATGTTTATAACTTATCAAAACGAAAGGCGATTTTTTCGGAAATCGCCTTTCGTTTTTTGATAATGCCAAGGTGGAATTTGGCTTAAAATGCGAGAAAAATTTTGAAACATTATTTAGAACACG
>JAEEGH010008488.1_pt1 | contig 24275 bp, 19 predicted proteins | sample 9134181 | NCBI WGS metagenome assembly JAEEGH01 (sample SAMN16246544, study PRJNA631951) | gut metagenome | biome: gut microbiome; feature: rumen; material: DP-attached | host: Bos | place: Iran: Karaj | collected 2018-10
TCTACCTGTGATGACTCTGAAAATTCCACAGATGAGAGCTTTGTACAGTCTGCTAAAGCAGCTGACCTCATTACTGTTAATCCTGGACCAAATTCTATAGACTCCAGGTTAGTACATTCTGAGAAAGAATCATTCCTAACTTCTGTTAAATCTTCTGGCACAATAATAGAACGTAAAGCTAAGCAGTTATTAAAAGAACTGTAAGGTGCTTCGTAAGTTGCAATCTTAGCATCTTCATCAGTATTAGTAGTTGTAATTTGAGATAAGTCTAAATCATATAAATTAAATACAGGGTTTTCTGGATGATATATAAGATTATTTAATTTACTAAAGAAAGTTCCATAATCCTCCTCAATTTCACCAGAAAGAATAATTTTCGCATTATGAGAATTAACTTTTTCCTGGAAGGCTGAAGAGAAACCTTCTTCTTTTTCATAACAAGATGAAACAACATAATTTAATAAGTTTTTATCCTCTACAGATATATTAAATACTGAATTTGTAATTTCATAATCTTCGTAATTTGAATTATTAGGTGTTACAAAAACAGAGAGCTGATAAGTACCACCAGCTGGAAGATTTACTATTTCCAGAATGCCAGGGTCTTCATGAGTATAATAAGTTCCATCATCTGGAATTATTGTACTTCCATAACGCAACTCATAATCCCAATTTACATTTTCGTTATAAATTGTTTCTGGATTAGCATCTTTCAGCAAGAATTCAATTGATCCCTTGTTCAGATAATAAGTTTCTTCTTCAGATTTGATAGAGAGTGTAAATGTATCAGGCAGAGTTGGAGTGATTGTTCCGCTGCCATCTACAGATGTAGCTGATACGAATGAACTAAAGTCAATTGTTTTTCTATTTGAACTTTCAAATCTGAAACCATCTCTAATATCATCATCTGTTATGATGTTTTTGCCATCTTTTTTAAGACCGTATGTATACAAATTCAGATATAACTTTTCTGTAAACTTATATGACTGTACCTTTGCATCAGAATTACTGGTTTCTTCCCAATCTCCATACGAAACTTCTCTATCCAGTATATTTGATTTTATAATATAAATTCCGTCTCTAGCTTCTTCTACAGGCTTTGTACTGTAAAGAATTATTGTATATGATTCTTCCGACTGATCAATTCCTAATGCTTTCTTCAAAGGTTTCATTATTTTGTTTTCATCATAATCAAAATAAATCTCTTTAAATAAACAGCCTTCATCATCTTCCTGCCAATCAACATCAGATTTTTCTTCATTTAGGTAACAACCGTCAAGGGAATACTTATAACACAGTTCTTCTAAGAATGCTTCCATATCATAAGACGGATCACATGAAAGTCCTTCTTCTTTTAATTCATATTGATTCGAAGCATTTGAAATATCTTTCTCATAGATAACATAATATTGTCTTTCGTAATACCGAGCGAGGGTAACTGTTACATTATTTTCGCCTTCTTGAATTTTGATTTCTTCTGAAGAGCCTCGTAAGTTAATAGCCATTTCACCACTAAAAATTGACAATACTCTTGTTTTGTACTCTTCAAAAGAAAACTCATTTGTTGCTTGCTCGAGCTCCTGTTCATATAACTGATAAAGTTTCTCGTCATCAAAGGTTAACTTCATTTTTATTTTCATTGCAATGGAAATAGTTTTACCAAGTGGTATTTGAAGTACTATCGTCTTGTTTTCAAGACTTGTTTTTAAATAATCTTCTTCCTCTGGCTTTCCATCACTAGTTATTGGCTCGTCTGGATTTTCCACACCAAAGCCCATATATTTTTTAAAATCAAAAGCAACTGATTCTTCTTTTGAAGTTATATACTCACCTTTAGTTTCTACTTTTATTTCAAGACTAGAAGTATCAATACAATCCCATATTTCCAGTTTTGTTTCTTCTTCTGAAGGATCTTCAGTTACAGGTCCGTCATCACCTTCTGAGATTCCCTCGCGAGTTACGGTACGGCTTGCGCGAAGAGCACTCTCAACTATTTGTCCTACATTGAATGAAACTGAACCGGTGTTTTTTTCTTTATAATCGTTGTAAGCTCCGGCACAACCGCTTATCATCAGAATAAAAAGCAGCATTAAAAAACTGCTAAAAAAACGTTTCTTCATATAATACCTCTCACAATATCAATGTTAAAATTATAAACTACAATATAGTATAAAACAAGAAAAAATGAGGTAGTCTTGCCTCAACAGCAAAAGAACCGAGACCTTGACCGTTAAAATCATAATGATATAAAATATTGTTATGTTTGAAAAAATACTAAATAATATCGATGACATTGTCTGGGGTATCCCGACAATTGCCCTTATTCTGGTCACTGGTATCGTAATGACAATTGCTACACGCGGTATTCAGTTTACAAAGCTTGGACGTGCTTTTAAGAGCATATTTAAGGAAAACGAAGGAAAGGGAGAGCTTTCCGGCTTTTCTGCACTTTGTACTGCACTTTCCGCAACAATCGGAACTGGTAACATTGTTGGTGTTGCTACTGCGATTCTTGCCGGTGGTCCTGGTGCTCTCTTCTGGATGTGGGTTGCTGCTCTTCTTGGAACTGCAACAAAGTATGCTGAATGTATGCTTTCCATTAAATTCCGTGAAGTAAAAGAAGACGGACACGTTCTTGGCGGACCTTTCTATGTAATTGAAAAAGGTATGGGAAAGAACTGGAAATGGCTTGCTGTTCTGTTTGCTATTTTCGGAACCCTCGTAGGTCTTTTTGGTATTGGTACATTTACACAGGTAAACGGTATTTGTGGTGCCATTCAGAATGCTTTTGATGCAGACAAGGCACACATTGCTTTCTCTATTGGTGAAAACAGCTATACATGGGCTACTGTAATTGGTGGTGCAATCATTACTATTGCTACTGCACTTGTTGTAATTGGTGGTCTTAAGAGAATTTCTAAGGTTGCAGAAAAAGTAGTTCCTGTAATGGCTATTATATATGTATTCCTTGGTGTTTCTGTTCTTATCATGAACGCAACTCACATTCCACATGCATTTGCTTTGATTTTCAAGGGTGCATTTGGTGTTGATACTGGAGTTCGCGCTGTTGCAGGTGCTGCAGCCGGAACAATCATCCGTATGGCTATGCAGAAAGGTATTGCCCGCGGTATCTTCTCTAACGAGGCTGGTCTTGGATCAGCTCCAATCGCTGCGGCTGCCGTTCAGACTGATGAACCTGTTGAGCAGGGTATGGTAAACATGACTGGTACTGTAATTGATACTCTTATCATCTGTACAATGACAGGTCTTTCTATCGTTCTTGCTGGTGGTGATGTATGGAACAGCGGTGCTACTGGTGCTGCTCTTACTTCTCAGGCATTCTCAGCAATCCTTGGTGGTGATAAGATTTCTGTTCAGTTCCTTCTGATGCTCTGTCTCGTATTCTTTGCATTCACAACAATTCTTGGATGGGACTATTACTCAGAAAAGTGTCTTGAATATCTGACTGGTGGAAATATGGCTGTTGTAAAGGTTTACCGCTGGCTTTATATTGCTGCGGTTGCTATCGGACCATACATGACAATTTCTGCTGTATGGACAATTGCCGACATCACAAACGGTCTTATGGCCATTCCTAACTGTATCTCTCTGATTGTTCTGAGCGGATTAGTTGCTAAAGAAACAAAGGCATACTTCGATAAGTATCCTACACTCTAAAAAAACGGGCTGTCCGAATAATCGGGCAGCCCTATTTATATATAAACACCCCGGAGCTTTGCTTCGACGGGATGATAAAAAAAAGAACTTCCGAAGAAGTTCTTTTGCTAAGAGGTGTGGATAGGAGTCGAACCTACCAATGATGGTTTTGCAGACCAGTCCCTTACCGCTTGGGTACCACACCAAAAAAATGTATGTTTAATATATAGAAGATAGAAACCTTTGTCAATATATCAAACCTTCATTTGCTTCTTTAAAACATTTAAAACTTCAAGTGCCTCATTTGGATTATCAAAAACCAGCTGAATTTTCTGATTCTTTTTATTTGTGATTATCAATACATTTGCCTGAGGCTCTTCAGGAAATTCTTTTATTGATTCATATTTTAGAATTGTTGAACTGTTAATTAAAAGCTTTTCGTATACACCGCTGTTTGGAGCAAAAGAAGATTCTTTAAGAACTATATAGAGTCCCACTACTCCACAGTAAGGAATAATCATACCAAATCTTCCCATGTTGATGAAAAACGGCAAAATAACCAGCAGATAACTTAATATTGGAGTTACCCAATGCGAAACAATCTGTTTTTTTCGTACAAGTGGTAAAAGTTTCTGACCAGCCTGATTCAGAATGCTGCGGCAGTAAAAAGGCATTCCAATGCTGATGATTGCCATAAGTACGGTTGGAATTCCTATTATAAAAAAGATTTTTTGATTCATAAATTTTCCTTATTCGCTTTTATTGTTGTTTCGACATACTCAACCAGCGCTGAAGAGTAATGCGGGAACTTTCAAACGCCAGCGGTAATTTTTCAATATCTTCAAGTGAAGAAATCTTATAAGAAGCAAAAGACTGAACCTCGCTTTCTTCTGCTTTAAGACTCTTTATATAATCTTCAATTGTATCAAACTGAGGAGGAAGAGCTGCTGTAAAGAATATATCGCAGGTTTTATATTCAATATTCTTATACTCATAAACATTCGGAGCACTGCAGAGAAACTGAGCACCTTCAACAGTAACTCCAATTTCCTCGCGGCATTCTCGGATAACGGCCTCTTCAACGCTTTCGCCGAAATCTACAAAGCCGCCCGGCACGGCCAGATAACCTTTTCGCGGCTCTTTAGCACGGACTTCAAAAAGCACATTATTGTATTTATCGTAAATAACAATACCTGCGGCAGTTGCAACATTACAGTACAAATCAAAACCACAGTCCGGACAGATCCATTTTCGGTTTCCATGATTTTCGATTTTTTTACTGCCACACATCGGACAGAGTTTAAAATCGTTTTTAAGTCCATTTATCTGTTTTGTCATTTAAAACACCTCATTGTGATTGCGTCGGCAAGTGCTTCGGAACGTTTGATTGACTGAATAATCAGCGGAACAATTAACGGAAGTACGGCCCTTATTTTAGCAAGCTTTCCTTTAACTGTGCCAAGGCCGCCACGGATTGCCTGCGTTTTTAAGATTGATACCGCCTCGTCTACGAGGAGCGGAATGAATCTGAAGATTATTTCAATTATCAGTATCAGGTAACGTACGGGAATGCGGCAGAGGCGGAGCGGTGTAAGAAGAATATTCAGGCCGTCCATTAAATCGTATTCAGGTGTTGAAACAAAGAAACCCGAAATACAGGCAAGTGCCGCATCTGTTCGCAATATTGTTGCAAGGCAGAACAATAATTTTGATGGAGTTACCATAAACCATTTCCAGCTTGTAAAGCGAACTTCATCCGGTAAGGCAGGATGGAAGATCATCTGGAAGACACTGAATAGTAATAAAAACGGCAGAATTTTCAAACTTGCAACAAAGAGTTTACGAAGACTGAAGCCACAGAAAATACAATAAAGAACGGCAACTCCAAGCGCTGTACCACAAAGCCACAAAGGTCTAACTGCCAGCGAGAATACGAACAGTGCGGTAAACAGGAGGATTCGGAGCGCGGGCGGCAGTTTTTCTGCCGGGGCGGATTTTTTTCGGCGCGAACGCGAAAGCCCCAGAGAAATATTTTTGAGGCCTGCAATCATTCCAGCAATTTCCATTGGAGGGAGTTCTGTCTCACAACCACCCTCTCCGTCCATCACATCCATACTGTCGCTTAATACCCGCCCCTCTTTTATTACAATTTCGCGGTCCGCAAAATCAGCTTCATCTCTTTTATGTGTACTAAAAATCACAGTCTTGCCTTCTGAAGCAAGCCGCCTCAAAAGTGCCATAACTTCTGCCCTGGTTCTGCTGTCCAGCCCTGCAGTCGGTTCATCAAACAGAATAATATCGGAATCCATTGCAAGAATTCCTGCAATGGAAAGTCGTCTCTGTTCTCCACCAGAAAGTTCAAAAGTTCTGCGCTCTTCAAACTGATCAAACGGAATTGCAGACTCATCCATAGACTGCTTTACCCTTTCAACCAGCGCCTTACCGCTCATCCCCTGATTACGAGGTCCAAACGCAACATCATCTGACGCAAAAGCCTCAAAAAGCGCTGCCTGAGCATTCTGCTGAGCAAGCACCGGACGCTTCGAATTCGAACAATAAATCTTTCCCTCTTTTGGAATTGAAAGTCCGGCACAAAGCTCGAGTATTGTAGATTTTCCAGCCCCGGATGCACCGGTCAAAGCCGTTAAAGTTCCACAGTGAAATTCAAGATTCACATCAAAAACACCGTGCATTGTATTTTCATGAGTGTAAGTAACATTCTGGAGTTTTAACGATACTTCACGTTCCTTGCAAGAAATCGCAGTATCTTCTGTTTTCCGCTCATTTTTCGGCAGCGACTCACCACAGATTCTCCGTACATTTTCCTTATTTTCTAAAAAGGCTTTCTGAGTTCCGTAAAAGAAAACCTGGCCTTCTTCAATTCCAATTACACTGTCTGCATCCTGCAGAACTTCCATATCGTGTGTAATCTGAATGATTGTGTTTCCGCATTTATGCCAGTACCGCAAAAATTCCAGAATCTCTACGCGAGCTTCCGGATCAATCATAGAAACTGCTTCGTCCAGAATCAGAATCTCAGGACGCAAAGCAAGAACTCCGCTCAAAGCAATTTTCTGAGTCTGCCCCAGTGACAATGCAGAAGTAGACGAAGAAGCTCTGTCCAGCATGTCCACAATATTTAGAGATTCAATTACACGCAGCTCAACTTCACCGGCATTTAAGCCCAGATTCTGTGCACCAAAGGCTGTATCTCTTGAAACAATGCCACTAACAAGCTGATTTTTAGGTGACTGAAAAACTATTCCTATTCTGTTATTTTCTTCGATTGAAATTGTGCCTGAATCCGGCACCTCTAAGCCGCACAATAAACGTGCTAATGTACTTTTACCGCAGCCATTATAACCGACAATAGCAACATAAGAGCCCTTTTCAATGCCAAACGAAACATCGGAAAGGGCCGCCTTATTATTCTGCGGATACTTAAAATTCAGATTTTTAACTGTTATTACGCTCAATTATCTAGTAAAGAATTATTCCGGAAGTTCTATTGTGATAACTACAGTTCCAGTTGGTTCTGGAGTGTCTCCACCACCGTTGTTTCCGCCATTTGAAGGAGCAACTTCTGTTCCAGCTCCTGCTCCACCTTCACCTTCGAGAGAACCGGCAGTAGCTGCAGTTGAATTAACCTCTTCTGCAGAAGAAACAACATTTGAAACAGTTGGTGTAACATTATTATTGTCATCAAGCTTAGCTGTCTGATTAGCCTGAATAAGAACACCACCAACAGATCTTGAAGCACTCTCCGAATCATTATACTCTACAGTTCCACCAAGTCCCTTAATGGTATTTGAATCGTCAAGAATCCAGTCTGTACCACGACAAGACGCAACGGCAACCGCTGTATGAACCTGATAATTCACACGCTTATTATCAACATGCTTTACCTGAGAACGGGTTGTTCCGGTTTTAAGATAAACATTTACATTGTCTGTCTGATTTGCAGTAGAAAGCTCTTCAAGAGTAATTCTTGTTACAGGACCAAGATACATTACTGAATCAATAATCTTGATTTTAGCTTCTGACTGAAAGCCTGTACTTATAGTTTCAGCTTTGGCAACTTTATCACCCTTCTGAAGAGCAATCCATTTACCACCGCGCTGCACTTCAACCTTACCGCTTACAAAAGTTACAGTAGCATCTTCTGCAAAAACACTGGTTCCAAAAACAACAAGAACTGCAGCTATTATTATAGACTTAATTTTTCTCATATTCTTCCTCCGTATTTTTTTAGAACGCCAAAGAAGCTTTTATAGTTGCGTAATATTGTGTATTCTCTTTTGGATCAAAACAATTATAAGCACCAATATCACAGCCAAGCAAAACATCGCTGAACAGTTTGTAAGTAATTGTTGCTGAAGTATCAAGGCCATCAAACTTTGTTTCATCTTCAGACATTGCAATAATGCCTCTTTCGGTAAGGCTTGCGTAAACCTTTCCGTTTGAATACATAACGCCAAGTTTTGGAATGATTACTCCATTACCTTTTGGAATATATAAACCAGAACCAAAAGTACGTGAAGTTATTGTTTCAAATGCTTTTATATTACCCTGATTTCCAGAATCATATTCAACACCGGCAGTTAACATAGCAGTTGAGCTCACAAAGAAGTTTCCATCAAGTTTTGCATTAAGCATAAAATCTTCAAACTTGATTGTTCCAAGTGTAAAGCGGGCATCATAAGAACCTATATTTCCAAACTGTCCATTAAGAATAAAAGTTCCGTATGCTTTCATACTATTTTCATCTGAAACCGGAATAAAACAAGCTGCCTGAAGTCCGATAGTATTTGAACCAAAAAGTCCTTTATAAGAAAAATCAGCTAACACCGGAACATATTTTGGACAGAGTGCATAGAAGTTATCATCTGCATCAAGCTGGTTACCAACCATTGAGACATTCAATGCATTCAAAAGTCCTGTATAGCCGGCATAGAATGAAGTTCTGATTTTTGCAGTTTTGTAATTAAGATAAAGACCATCGCTTACCTGTGAAAAAACTACACCAGAAAAATCTGAAAACTGGAAACGACCGGCACTCAAAGAAAGATTACCAGAACCAACTGCCCAGTCACCAGATAATTTAAGCAAATCAACATCTGCGATGAACTTTAAGGTCGTTTTGTTATTGTTTAAATCCATAATTGGATTTACCTTAAACAAACCTTCTGTTACAAATCTTAAAGTTCCTTCTTCATTTACCTTTGAAGAAAGCGACAAATAAATACCATTTGTCTGATTGAAAACTGTAGGCTTAAAACTGTCATCAAGACTTAATTTTGAAGTATTATCAATAACTCCGCTCCATGAAAGTGCTGTCAATGATGAAAAAGCACATGAAACGGCTAAAAGAACTGTCAGAATAATTTTTTTCATATTACTCACTCTCCATTGAAACAGCTTCCATATCAAAGCCACTGTATTTATTTACACAAGATGTATAAATACTTAAAGCTTTTGCACCGGAAATAAAATCTCCAGGCTCCTGCTTTGAATTCAAAATTCCATCTGCCTGAAACTGTTTAAAAACATATCGGGGAGAGCCTTTTGTAATGCGATACATTAAGCCGCCATTGATTGGCCAGAGTCTGGAATAAATATAAACTACATCAACAAGAGGAATTGGAGCCTCAGGATCTTCTAAAACAGGGATAAGACCTTTTTCATACAAAGCATTTACTGCAGCCTCATAGGAATCCTGCTCGCCAATCAGATTTGTCTGAACAGCTGCAAGGTAACTAACTTGTCCGAAGGTTGCTTCTTTTGATTCCAGTAACTCTGTGATTACATCTGCTGACTGGGCATAAAGGGAAATGCCGATTAATAAACAAAATAAGACTGATAATTTCTTTTTCATATCATATATATTATCCTACATTTTGACAGTTGTCTACTTTTAACGCTATAATGGTAGCAAATGGTTACCTTAAAAGAAATTGCGGAAAAATGTTCCGTTTCAATCACTACAGTTTCAAATATTCTTAACGGAAAATCAAATGTTTCTGAAAAAACCAAGGAAAGGGTTTTAAAAATTATCAAGGAAACAGGCTATCATCCTAATTACATGGCTCGTGGACTTCGTGCCGCAAAAACAAATTCGGTTGGAATTATCATAGACGACCTTACAGAATTCAGTTCACCCGGCATTATTGATGGCATTATGTCCTATTTTGATGAACACAAATACAAGGCTATTCTTGAAAACCTCCGTTTCTATTCAAAATGGGGAACAAAATGGTATCACAATAAGGGTTATGAAGAGTCTGTTCAGCAGGCAATTGATGAATTTGAGTCAATTAAGGTAGATGGAATTATCTACGTTGCAGGGCATGCAAGATGTATTTCATGTATCCCTGACAATCTGAATGTTCCTCTTGTTATTTCTTATGCTTTTACCGAAAAAAAGGGCATTTCTTCTGTTGAATTTGATGATATGAAGGCTGCTTACGACCTCACAAAGCTCCTTATTGAAAACGGACACAAAAAAATTGCTGTAATTGCAGGAACTAAAAATAATATACATACTGGACGACGCCTTGAGGGCTTTAAAAAGGCCATGAAGGAAAACGCTTTACCTGTTAAAGATTCTGACATCAAGTATGCTGCATGGGATACTCCAAGCGGATATGAAAATGCAAAGCTGCTTCTTGAAGATTCTGATTACACTGCCGTTTTCTGCTTTAATGATCTTATGGCTGCCGGTGTATATGATTATCTTTATGAAAAAAAGCTTGTTCCAGGAAAAGACATTTCTGTAGCAGGTTATGATAATCGTACTATGTCGAGATATCTTAAGCCAGCTCTCACTACTGTAGAAATTCCTCTCTATGACATTGGCCGAAAATCTGCTGAACTCATTTTGAAGCAGATTAACAATGAGGATGACTCAGAACAGCAGCAGAGCTTTGTTCAGTGCGGAATAATCGAGAGAGAGTCTGTCGGAAAGATTTAGGAGATTTATATGAATGAACAATTGATTGTTGATTACAAGAATTTTTTAAACAACGGAAAGACAGAGAGAGAATGCGTTGAGCAGATCATCAAAATGGCCGAAAAAAAAGGCTATAAAAACATTACAAAATTCAAAAAACTTACACCTGGCGATAAGGTTTATATCACAAAGATGAACAAAGCCGTTGGACTTTTTGAAATTGGCTTTGAACCTGTTGAAAAAGGAATGAATATTCTCTGTGCACATATTGATTCCCCTCGCCTCGATGCAAAGCAGAATCCTTTCTACGAGAAAGATTGCATTACTTACATGAACACTCATTACTATGGCGGTATTAAAAAATATCAGTGGACAACTATTCCTCTGGCCATTCACGGTGTTGTTGTAAAGAAAGACGGAAAATCTGTAAACGTTGTAATCGGCGAGAATCAGGACGAACCTGTTTTCTGTATTTCTGACATTTTGCCACACCTTGCTCAGGATCAGATGAAGGAAAAGGCCAGTGACTTTATTAAGGGCGAAGACCTTGATGTAATTATGGGCTCAGTTTCTCCAAGCAACACTGACAATCTTACAAAAGAAGAAAAGAAAGAACTTAAAGAAAAAAGCAAAAAGACTGTACTTGCACTTTTGAAAGAAATGTACGGCATCGAAGAAAAAGATTTTGAATCTGCTGAACTTGAAATTGTTCCAGCCGGAAAAGCCCGCGATATGGGACTCGACCGTTCTATGATTCTTGGATATGGACAGGATGACCGTTCATGTGCTTACGCTTCCGTTGCCGCTATGCTTGAAATCCATGCAGGAAAAAGAACTACCTGCTGTCTTTGTGTAGACAAGGAAGAAATCGGAAGCGTTGGTGCTACTGGTATGGCTTCTAATCTTTTTGAAAACATGACTGCTGAAATTGTTGCACGTACAGAAGCATCTTACAGTGAGCTTACTTTAAGACGCTGTCTTGAAAACAGCTATATGCTTTCAAGCGATGTAAATGCTGCTTACGATCCAATGAATGCAAATCTTTTTGATAAAGATAACACAAGTATGCTCGGTGGCGGAGTTACATTCCAGAAATATACAGGAAGCCGCGGTAAGTCTGGAGCAAGCGATGCAAACCCAGAGTTCATTGCTAAGGTCCGTGCCGCTATGTACGACTCTAACGTAACTTATCAGATGGCAGAACTTGGAAAAGTTGATCAGGGTGGTGGCGGAACAATTGCCTACCACGCAGCAAAATACGGAATGAATGTATTGGACGGCGGCGTTGCAGTTTTGAGCATGCACGCACCATGGGAAATCACCAGCAAGGAAGACATCAGCCAGATGTATGAGTGCTGTAAGGCCTTCCTTGGGTTAAATTAAGCTTTCTTAGACATAAGGACTTCGTAGATTCTATCGAAGTCCTTTTTATTATCAAAGCCGATTATGATGGAACCTTTGTTGATGTCGCCCTTGAGGGAAACGTCACGGGTTCCAAAAATATTTCTGAGCTCCTGCTCAAAGGCAAGAACATCAGGATCTTTTTTCTGAACCTTTTTATCATCGTCTTTCTTTGCTGCAGCGCGGCCACCGCCGTTATAGGTGTCGGCGAGAGCTTCTGCTTCGCGTACAGAAAGTCCGTTTCCTACAATTTTAGCAAACATAACGCGCATATCTGCATCGTTCTTTACCATAAGGAGAGCACGGGCGTGACCAGAAGTAATCTGACCATTTACAAGCGCATGCTGAATATCCTCAGGGAGCTTCAAAAGGCGGATAGCGTTTGCAACCGTTGCACGGGCTTTACCTACACGCTTTGCAACTTCTTCCTGATTAAGGTCTCCCATCTGAATAAGATTATAATAAGCTGTAGCTTCTTCTATTGGATTAAGGTCGGCACGCTGAATGTTTTCAATGAGTGCCATTTCGAGTTTCTGCTGTTCATCAAACTTACGGAGCTGAACAGGAACTTTTGTAAGTCCTGCCATTCTTGCGGCACGTGTACGACGTTCACCGGCAATAATATAAAAACTTCCGTCTCCGGCATCTTCGACAATAATTGGCTGAAGGATTCCGTTTGATTTTATTGATTCGCAAAGTTCATCAAGTTGTTTCTGATTAAATTCAATTCGAGGCTGTTTTGGATTAGGCTTAAGGAGTGCAGGATCCAGCCACATACTTCCGTCTTCTTCCATCTTAATGGCAGCAGGAAGTTTTGTTCTTTTAAGAGTTGTGTTATGAAGTCCTCCGTTAGTTACAGCACCTGTAGAAACGGCAACTTCTTCCTGCGCTGCAGGATTCTCACCCAGCAGTGCACCAAGACCTTTTCCTAATGCATTTTTAGCCACGGCGAATCACCTCTTCTGCAAGTTTTGCATAACTGCGGGCACCTACACACTCAGGATCGTATTTACAGATAGGAAGTCCATGTGAAGGAGCTTCTGAAAGTCTTACATTTCTAGGAATAATTGTATTGAAAACAACATCCTTGAAATATGACTTAACCTGCATTACAACATCCTGGGCAAGACGTGTACGTGAATCATACATAGTAAAGAAAATACCACCGATCTTAAGGTCCGGATTGATTCCCTTCTGAACCTTCTGAACGGTCTGCAAAAGAAGTGTGATTCCTTCAAGGGCAAAATATTCACACTGCATAGGAACGAGTACTGAATCAGCGGCTGCAAGGCCGTTAAGTGTAAGAATACCAAGGGAAGGTGGACAGTCTATCAGAATATAATCATAAATAGCCTTGAGTGGTTCAAGCGCATTCTTAAGATAGAATTCGCGGTCTTCCTGGTCTGCAAGCTCTATTGCAACACCCGAAAGGTCAATTGAAGCACTGATTGCATCAAGATTTTCAACAGGAGTTTTCTTAACAGCCTTTTCACCTTCTACCTGACCGGCAAGAAGCTCATAAATAGTAGGCTTGTCTTTTGAAACTCCTACACCACTAGACATATTTCCCTGTGAGTCAAAATCAACAAGAAGAACCTTTTTACCTGCGAGTGCGATATATGCACCAATATTGATTGCAGAAGTAGTTTTGCCGACACCACCCTTCTGGTTTACAAAAACAATACACTTTCCCATATAACACAATGTATCATTTTTTAAATAATTAGTATACTGTTATTACAAGTGCAGAGCTTGCGCATTATAAAGATTTACTGATTTTTTTGGCGCGAGGGAGCAGATTTGTAGGGCAAAAAGACTTTGTTTGTGGCTGCCGCGGGAGCGGCAGTATAATAGTTTCTATACCACAAACAACGTCTAGCGCAATATTGCGCGTTTTTGTCCTATAAATATGCGACCAGGAGCCAATAGTACGATAAATTAATTATAATGCGGAAGCTCTGATTATAAGAGGAAAACATGATACTTAGTGTTACATTGTCAAAACCGGCGGGAAATATTCAGGAAAAGCTGGGACGAGAATATCAGAAAATTAAGATTAAGCTTGTGAATACAGCGGACGGGGCATTGTATCAGGAAGAAATGTTCACTAAAACACAGGTATTCCATAACAAAATGACGGAGGCGGAGCTTTCGGAGTTTCTGGATGCTAATGTGGGCACTACTTTTAAGAACTGTGTAAAGCGAACTGAGAACGAAGAGATTACTCTGCTTACAAATAAAAAGGGAAAGATTACAGAGTTGAAGAAGACAATAAATGTTACTTCAACTCCACTCAAAGTATTACCTGCAAAAAAGAAAAATTACCTGCTGCCGGAAGGGGCGCCTGTTCCATTCCTTGTACTGCTTGGAATTATGAATGATGAAGGCAAAGTGATTTCTTCACGCTATGATAAGTTCCGGCAGATAAACCGATTTCTGGAATTCATTGATGATATTCTTCCGGAATTTGCTGATAAAACAAAGGACGGAGAATCGCTTCGCATTGCAGATTTTGGGTGCGGAAAATCTTACCTGACTTTTGCAGTTCATTATTTTCTTACAGAGATCCGCCACATTCCATGCGAAATTGAAGGTCTCGATCTGAAAGAAGAAGTTATTAAATACTGTAATGACATGGCACAAAAACTTGAACTTAAAGGTCTTATTTTCCACACAGGAAACATTGCTGATTATTCCGGCTCTCACAGTCCTGACATTGTAATCACACTTCATGCCTGCGACACTGCAACTGATTTTGCTTTGAAATACGCCGTAGAACGAGGTGCCCGTGCAATTCTTAGTGTGCCGTGCTGCCAGCATCAGATAAATACACAACTTCAGACTCGCGGAAAAGCAGGCGGTGCAGAAGGCGAAGTTCCAGCAGAATTTGAGCCGTTATTAAAATGGGGAATCATAAGGGAAAAATTCAGTTCTCTTGTTACAGACGCCCTTCGCGGTGAATGGCTGGAGCAGCAGGGTTACAAAGTTCAGATGCTCGAGTTTATTGATATGGAACATACGCCGAAGAATATTTTGATCCGGGCGATAAAAAAAGCCGGTGGTTTAGATGCAGCTTCGCAGTCTCAACCACCGGAGTTAATGAAGTCGCTCGGAATCACACCCGAGCTGTATAAATAGATCCCGAATCAAATTCGGGATGACATTATAATACACGCTTCTTTATAAAATCACCGACACCATCGTGATTATTGTCTAAGTCTGTAACAAAACGGGCAGCCTTTTTCATTTCCTCAAGCCCATTGCACATTGCGACACCGTAACCTGCCATGCGGATAAGGCTTTCATCATTCATACTGTCGCCAAAGCCCATCACCTTGTCCATTCCAAAACCAAGTTCATTTGCAAGCCAGCTTACTGCTTCTCCCTTTCCGCAGTTCGGTGGAAGGATTTCAAGGAAGTACGGCTTACTTGTAAAGATTACGGCGCGTTCTCCAAACTCAGCGCGAAGCTCACTCTGCAGTTCAAGAAGTTCTGAAGGTTCTCCAGGAACGAGCATTTTTGTAAAACCGCGCTTAAGGAATTCATCATAATCTTCAACTTTTGCGCCTTTAAGTCCGCACAGGTCAACATCGAGTTTAGTCCATTTTGTTTCTTCACGATAGTAGATTGTATCAGGTGTATAAACTTCACTGCGAAGCCCACGAGCCTCTGCAACCTCATTGGTGCGGGTCAGAATATCAGCTTCAACTTTACGGCAGAAAATCTGCTGACGCTTATGCAGATCAAAAATTGAACAGCCGTTTATGGCAATCAAAAAACGTCCAGCTTCTTTTCCGGCAATTTCAAGTCTTCTCACAAAAGGAAGAATTGCATCTTCTGCGCGGCCTGAACAAAGCACAACATAAATTCCGCGCTCAGCACATTCGCGAAGAGCCTCAACCGTCATATCTGTTATTTCACGGTTATCATTTAAAAGAGTATCATCCAGGTCCAATGCAATCAAACGGACATCTAATTTTTCACAAGAATTCATGAATGGGAGTATATCAGAAAAAATACCGATTTAACAAGTTTTTATTGGTAAATTAAGATTTGTATGTTAAAATTAAATACTTACAGTTAAGTGAGGGGAAGGAGAGTTTTATAGTTTATGGATAGCATGAATGCTGATGGACTGCATTTAAGTCCTGTAATTAACGTTGATAGCGAAAAGTGTTGTAACTGTCATCGCTGTATTTCAGTATGTCCGGTAAAGCTTTGTAATGATGGTTCAGGTGATTATGTTACCTTAAACCATGATTTATGTATCGGCTGCGGTGCATGTATTGAAGCCTGTACACACGGAGCCCGAACCGGAATAGATGATACAGCAGCATTCTTTAATGAGCTTAAAAGCGGCACACCATTTGTTGCAATTGTTGCACCTGCTGTAGCCGTAAACTTTAAAGGCCATGACCTTGAATTAAATGGCTGGCTCAAATCGATTGGTGTACAAGCCATCTTTGATGTTTCATTTGGTGCAGAGCTCACAACTAAAACCTACGTTGAGCAGATGACAAGGGAAAATCCACCTTTAATGATTGCTCAACCTTGTCCGGCTCTTGTTGCTTTTATCGAAACTTACAGACCAAATCTTATTCAGTATCTTGCCAAGGGCGACAGTCCTATGGCTCACACTGTAGAATTTATCCGCCATTTCCATCAGGAGTATAAGAATCATAAGATTGTTGTTATTTCGCCTTGTTATGCAAAGCGCCGTGAATTTGATGAAAACGGCCGTGGTGACTATAACGTAACAATGAAATCACTTTCTGCATATTTTGAAGAAAACAATATCAATCTGGAAAAGTTCCCTAAGGTTGATTATGATAACCCTCTTGCCGAACGTGGTACACGCTACTCTACTCCAGGCGGACTCATGCTCACTGCAGAACGCCTTGTTCCAGGAATTGCACGACAGACCCGTAAGATTGAAGGACACCCTGCTGTTATTGAATATTTTGAGCATCTTGATGAATGTATGGCTAACGGTGCAAAACCATATTTCAAACTTGTTGACTGTCTGAACTGTGAAAAAGGTTGTAACCGTGGTGCCGGAACAGTAAATCATAATATCTCACTTGATGAAATTGAATCTTATGTAGAAAAACGCTGTATTGAAAGACGCGAACAACTGCACACTTTAAGCGGTCATAAAAAACAGAAGGCAATTAAAGCACTTCAGAAAAAGCTTGATGCATACTGGAAGCCTGGTATTTATGAACGTGCTTATACAGACAGAAGCGCAGTTTTCCATTCGCTGCTTAAACTTCCAACGCGCGAAGAAGTACGAAGAATTCTTGAACAGATGGGAAAGCATTCTCAGGATGATATTTATAACTGCGGTGCCTGTGGTTACAATTCCTGCGAACAGATGGCTCTTGCAATTTTCAATGGAAAGAACAAGGTTCAGAACTGTCATCACTACGTACTTAAGAAGGCTAATGAAGATCACACAGTAGAATTAAATGCTGCAATCAGAAAGGTAACCAGCGAAAGTATTTCCATGCTTGAAGTTGCAAAGAACAACATCATCTCCCTTTCTGATGTTACAGAAAACATGAGTACTACAGTTTCTGATTCTTCTTCTGCCGTTGAACAGATGATTAAGGCAATTCAGTCTATTTATACAATCATTGATAAGAACTTTGTAATTGTAAATGATCTTGAAAATGCAACTGGAATTGGACGTACAAACCTTCAGGAAGTAACAAATCTTGTTGGTGAAATTGAAAAGGAATCTAAACAGCTGGTTGAAATGAGTAAGGTAATCGGTCAGATTTCCAGCCAGACAAACCTTCTTGCTATGAACGCTGCGATTGAGGCTGCTCATGCCGGTGAATTCGGTGCAGGCTTCAGTGTCGTTGCAGATGAAATCCGAAAGCTTGCCGAAGACTCAGGTCGTCAGGCAAAGCAGATTGGAGAAGTTCTTAAGAATATTAAACAGATGGTTGATAATGCATACTCCAAGGCAGGTACTGTTCAGCAGGAATTTGATTCGGTTGTAAGTCTTGCCGGTGAAGTAAAAGACCAGCAGCTTGAAGTTAAGAATTCTATGGATGAACAGAATGCGGGTAATGAGCTGCTCTTAAAGAGTATTGCAGAAATGAAAGACGGAACTCACTCCGTTCAGGATGCTGCTAAGCACCTGAAGGATGATGCATCGTTTATCATGGAGCGAATTATTCACATCCACGTCTGATAGATCCTGAATCAATTTCAGGATGACAGTTCCCAGGCGTTCAGGAATTCTATCATGAATTGCTGAACGTCTCCGAACCACTTCTTCTGGAACTGGCACGCTGTTACACCAATGTAGCGGAAGTGCCAGCATTCCCAACGGTATCCTGTTACATCTTCATAGCCCTGCGGAAAGCTTAATGCCCAGCCGTATTTTGCAGCATTTTCGTAAACCCATTTTCCACCCGGAGTTTTATCAAACGCATCATCAACAGGAGCAAAATCTAAAGCCATTCCGAGCTGATGCTGACTTGTTCCAGGTCTTGCACTTTCACGCTCAGCTTCTTCAAGACCATCAACACTTACCCAGTAATCAAAAAGATTTTTCTGATAATCATAAGAACGGTATGTTGAACTGATTGTAAGTGTAACGCCATCTGCCTTTGCAGCAGTTCCGAGTTCTCCCAATGCTTTATAAGCTTCAGGACGAAGACTCAAATTATTTTTATTCACCTTATATGCAGAGCAGTTTTCAAGATGAATAAGTCCCTTAGGTTCGTAAGTACTGCTTACTGTATGAGTTTTATCTATCAGATAAAAAGGACTCAAATCCTCTGAACTAAAATCTGCAATTGAATCCAGAACTTTATGAAGATCTGCAAGAAACTCTTCTGGATCTCCATTTGGAATAGCAGCCTTACAACGGTCTGTCATTGAAAGCAGAACTTTGTTTAATTTTTCTATTTCAGGATTTACAACTGTCTGTACCAGCTGTGCTTCAGCTTCTGGCTGTACTTCATTTGATTTTTTTGATTTTGCACAAGCTGTAAAATTCAAAATCATAATGGACGAAATTATTAACAATGATTTTTTAAGATATTTACACATATATTTTACTCCTTTGGATATGCACGTTCTTCAAACTCTGCAACCGGCAGAGGTTTAGAAAAATAGAAACCCTGAATAAGATCACAATCCTGCTTTGCAAGAAAATCAACCTGTTCACGAGTTTCAATTCCCTCTGCAACAATTTCCATTCCAAGTTTTTTGGCAAGTGAAATTGTCTGACCGACAATAAGATTTGAACGTTCAATATCATCTACACTTCTAAAAAATTCTGCATCAAGTTTTATTATATCAAGAGGAAGTTCCTTAAGAGAATTCAGAGAAGAATACCCTGCACCAAAATCGTCCATAGAAACTTTAAAGCCAAAACCTTTTAACTTACGAACGGTTGTTAGCAATACAGCCTTATCATCAAAGAAGGCGCTTTCTGTAAGTTCAAGCTCGATGTATTCATGAGGAACCTTAAACTTATCTACAATCGAACAGATGTGTTCAGCAAGATTTTCCTCTGCAAAATGAGCGCGAGAAACATTCACAGAAATCGGAACGAGCTTTTTCCCCTGACTCATCCAGGCTGCCTGTAAATGCGCAACTGCATCAAGCATATAATCATCAAGTTGAAGAATAAAACCGTTTCTTTCAAAAATCGGAATAAACTTTCCAGGCGATACAAATCCTAACACAGGATGAATCCAGCGAACCAGAGCTTCTGCTGCAGAAAGTTCTTCTTTCTTTGTTGAATATTTTGGCTGAAGGAAAACCTGAAACTCATGATTCTCCAGAGCCTTTTCCATATCATCTTCAATACGACGTTCCCAAACCTGTTCTTCTTTCATGGAATCATTGAACCAGACAATTTCATCCTGTAGTTTTACAGTTTTTGGAATAGCAAGTCCGGCACAGGTTATAATTACCCCGATATCCTCATCACGTGCAACAACATGGCAAACACCAGCAGAGAAAGTAAGATGCTGTCCACCCCTATGCTCACGCAAAATATTCATCATATTTCGAATCCGGATTTCCAGAGCTTCATCATTCTGATAATTAAGAAGAAGAGCAAAATCAGATTTTTCAACATGAGCAACAAACTCTTTTTTCATAAGCATCTGAACAAGAGTTGAATTGATTTCTTCAAGAAGATTTTCACCCTGCTTAAGTCCATAAGCTGTACAGTAATTTCTATACTTTTCAAGACGCAGCTGAACAACAGCATAACTTCTGTGTCCGCGTGAAATCTCTTTTTTTGCTTTCTGCAGAAAGTATTCTTTATTATATCCGCCTGTAATTGTATCTGTTGTTACAAGCTTATTGATACGCGAACGCTCGTGAACAGCATCAATAAGTTTGGTTACCTCATAAATTGTACTGACAAATAAAACTACAATAAAGAAAAATAAAACTGTTACGAGCAGAGTAAACTGAAATTCATTAAGTCTGTAGACAGTTTTAAAGCACAAGTTGATTTTCGGAATATCGGTGCGATAAACAGAAATCACATGAAGTCCAAAACTTTCTTTTGCTGCCCAGGAAATATATTCACGGTCCTGCAAAAATCTTTCAACATGAATCAACTTGAAAAGATTTTTCGGATTGTAAAAAATTATATTCCGGATTAAATCAGAAGGTCTGTCATTATCTGTTGATACATGAAACTCAATGTCATCATCATTGAAATCTTTATCAATAAAATGAATCACACCAACTGTATCAAATAATTCCAGGGTTTCTTCATCGAGGTACTGCTTTAATTGCGGCAATAAGTTCACCACATTGTTATGATTATCAAGATATATTTTGTTTATATCTCTATAAGTTTCTGTATAATAGGAAAGTCGTTTCTCAAGCTGTTCAGGAGTATCTTTTTTCCAGTTTTCCTCAACAGCTTTTACTACGGTACGACATTCCTGTGCATTATTGATTATAAGAGTATTTATGATTCCCAGAGCGGCTAACATACAAATGAAAGACGTAAATACAAAAATTGCGAATTCAGTAAATATCATCTGCAGTACAGTTGGCCAGATTGGAAACCACTGCAACCGTTTAATTCTACGGTCTTTCTTTTTACTCATGCTTTACTCCAGCTGCAATGAACCATCCTGTAAAATTGTGCGGGAAGTTCCGTCAGCATAAGTAAGAGTAATTGTCGGATCGCGCACAACTCCATCAAGATGAATTAAACTTGGTGCATCGTTATCGTAATTTTCTCCGATTGCAAAATGACATGTATGGAAAGCTTTTTCGTCTTCGAGCATATTTCCAGTAATTGTAGCAGCAGGATTCAAACCGATTCCAAGTTCACCGATATTGCGTGCATTCTTTTTATAAACTGCTGCCTGTCCCTGTGGAAGCTTACCTTCTTTTTCAAGGACGAAAGGACGGAGCTCTGCTTCAAGAACTGTCTTAAGGAGACGACGAGCCTCTGCTCCACCAGAAATATCTGTTACATAACCTTTTTCAACCTTACAGGTAATTGGAGTTTCTATGATTGAGTCTCCATCTGAAAAAGTCATTGAACCATCGTAAACAATAACGCCCTCACAGCCATCGCTCTGCTGCTCAAGAACTTTACCGTCTGCAGACTTAAGCTGACTTCCACCTACAACAGGACTGATAAAAACCTCGCCGGCAGGAATATTTCCGCCAGTTCCAGGCTTTGAGAAATCTCCGTCATCAAACATAAGGGCACGGCCATTTATTGGAATTATGAGATCTGTTCCCGCAGGTGCTGTAACATGAACACTTACTGCATTCTTAAAAAGCTCATCAAGGCGTGCACAGCGGCTCTGAAGTTCTTTGTAATCGATGGCGGCAGTGCGGTTCATCATGTCTACGGTGATTCCAGGTGTCCAGGCACCACGCATTACCTTAAGACCGTCCATAAGATAATCTGCAATATGAGTAAACTTCTGACCATCATCTGTTACATATGGATTTGCTGTAGCCTGTGGATCTTTACCAAGCTTGATATTAGAAATTGAAAAATAAACGTCTGGACGCGAAGCTAAAGCCGCAAGAACTTCCGGATTCGCATTATCAAAGCTGGTCTTGTCCGGCTGGAACATCAGTGTTGTCTGACCACCTATTTCGCAGCTGGCTGAATATAAATCCTGTGCAATTTCTGAAGTTGCTGGGTTTGCAATAATTAAAACTCTCTCGCCTTTTTTGATTTTTACTACATCCTGTACTACTACCTGTGCAGGTGTACGGTTTTTATCTTTCTTTATCAAGCTCATTATTAACTCCTCGTATCATGCCGATTTTCTCGACATCTATTTTGTGATTACTACAAGATTTCTCTCCGAATCTTCAAGGCCTGGAACTGCAAGCGGGAAAACTTCGTACTCTGGAACAAGTGCGGTAATTCCATCCATTTCGTCTTTTATACTTGCAGCCTTTGCCTTATAAGCACAAAGCTTACCTCCTGCTTTTACAATGCGCAGTAAGGTCTTTGTCATTTTTTTATCAAGCGGGCGGAAGGCACGGAAGGTTATTAAATCATAAGCTTCCGGATCTATACGTTCTGCTTCGCTGTTGATTACTGTTACGTTTTTGAGTCCGAGAATTGCTGCGCAGTTTTCAAGAAAGGCACAGCGTTTTTCCATACGCTCAACAAGCTCAAAGCGAATATTATCAACCCCTGCACAGGCAAACGCTGCCGCAAGAGGAATGCCTGGAAGGCCACCGCCGCTTCCAATGTCGGCTAGAGTAACAGTGGTGGTTTCGGCACAGTCGCTTCGTGAACACTCAACCAGCGACATAATTTTCGGCCATGCTGCAAGAGAATCAAAAATATGTCTTACAACAAGTTCATCGCGGTCACTGGTATTTGTAAGATTATACGCAGAATTGAAAAGTATAATTTCTTTTATATAGGCTTCCATTTTTACTGCAAGCGGTTCTGCTGCAGAATCTGGAATGCCACATTTTTTTAAGCCATCAATTAAATCAATCATATTCTATTTACTATCTATATCCAAAAGTAAATCTGCTGAAAGAGAATCTCCAGAAAAATGCATGACAACAAGATTTCCTGTTTTTTCTGCTTCCAGATTTTTTATATTTGCAAGTCTGTATACATAAGAATTTTCATTCTTTGAATCCTGAACTATGCTTGGCTGAACCTTATAGGTAATGGAAGAGCCGTTTGAACTCATTGTTTTAAAAAGCAGATAAAAAGTTTCTGTTCGAACCTGCTGATTTACAAAATATCTTCTGTCTCCTGTCAAAAGAAAAGTTCCGTCTGGTTCTGTTTCGCTGAAGAACACTTTTATAAGTGAATCAGATATATTATATCCGTTTATTTTAAAACGCAGGATTGATGGTTCACGGCGCTTAAAAGTTTCTGCATCAGTCTTAACTGCCTGCAGCTCATTCTTTTCTTTTGCGCTTGCTCCCTGCTGCTGCTTTTTCAATTCATTCAAACTATTCAAAACCTGCTGAAGTACCACGTTGGTAGAAGTTGAAGTATTATAGTTCGAAGCTGATCCGCCGGAATAAAGTGATGAAATATCACTGAAAAGTCCTGAATCATAAAGCGATGAAATATCATAAGCAGTAAGAGTATTACCCTTAGACAAAGCTGCATTAAGTGTACTTTCCGGAGTCAGGGCCTCTGTAAGTACGCTTTCTGATTTTTCATTTGAATTTTCTGAGTCTGGAGAAGTCTTCTTATTGCCCGGCCTTGTCGGAAAACTTGGCGTATAAAAACCACCTCCAACTGTCGGCATAGAAGGCATCTCCGGCATTTCAGGCATATCCAGTCCAAAAAGTAAACTTCCTGTTATGAACATGACCACCAGAGCTCCAGCCCTTCTTGATTTACATATTTGCAAGACTCTCCTCCACATATTCAAGGCGCTGTGTAAGCTGCGCAATTGTTTTTTCAAGTCGTGATTTTTCTTTTTCAAGTTTTGTTTTAGGATCAGTTCCATTTGCCTGAGCTGATTTCTGCTTCATCATTTCGCGTACAGATGAAGGGCTCTTTCCGCCGGCAAGGAACTCTTGTTCTACTTCAGCACGGGCATCCTTCTTACGAACACTCGCAACTACTTTCATATTTTCAAAACCGATTGCAGGATTTACTTCTACTGCACCAACCTTACGGATATCCTTTGCGGCGCCACGTGGAAGACAAAGTACACGGTCAACATAATCTTCATAACGGATATCTGCTTCCTGACAAAGGTCAAAAGCACGGGCAAGTTTTTTACCGAATTCCTGCATGAGCTGGCCGTTC
>JAEEGH010008491.1_pt1 | contig 24263 bp, 23 predicted proteins | sample 9134181 | NCBI WGS metagenome assembly JAEEGH01 (sample SAMN16246544, study PRJNA631951) | gut metagenome | biome: gut microbiome; feature: rumen; material: DP-attached | host: Bos | place: Iran: Karaj | collected 2018-10
TTATCCTTGTCCCTGCCGGCCTTCATCCGCTTCAGCATCTCTTTGCTGATCGGCATGATAACTGTCTGACCTGCAAGGCTATAATCCCACTTCGGATCCATTCCGAGTTGTTTGAACACCTCCTCGAATTGTTGTATAAAGTTGCCATCTTGTTTGGTCTTCAGCATGAGGTCGCTCGTTTCTGGGGTGTCATGTATCTGTTTCATCTGGTTAGTAATCCATGCCGGTGTATGAAATCGATTCCAGATCCAGGATGACCTCGAGAATCTGATAATGCACGCGGTTGCCCCCGGACAACACCTCCTGTTCTTTTTGAAAACCTTTGTTTGTCCGCGAGAAGGATTCTATGTACGTGTGGCTTTTTCTCTCTGTCGTGTCCTTTATCCCATCCTTCTTTTCTGCCTCTTCATAGCAAAAATCAATGATTGCCCTGAAGTCCTCCGTCGGGATATTGACGAAAAAGCTAAGTGAACGATCGGGATGACTATAGTCGGCGTCGTAGTCCAGAAATTGATAGTATTCCCCAAGTTCACAGCCCAAGAATTCCTCCGCTATCTTGATACATTCCTTTTCGCTGGGATTAGAAAAAAAATCAGCATACATGAAGATAGAACCGAGAAACAATCCTATTGGCAGCAGGCCGATAATGACTGCCAGAGTAATAAGTATCCTTTTGAGATGTTCATTCATTTGTTTCCAAGGTCTTGTTTCTGTTCAAAACGTTGATGATGATCTCGCCCCAGATGTTGTACAAGATGACACTTTCTCCCCTCGCATTCCTTTCTGTCAACTCTTCTCGGGCCGTTCGGGAGAAATCTTCCCAGATGGACTCGTGAACAACGAGATAGTTGCCAAAGCCAAGATATTCGTCTTTCCATGATGGCGGATAATACCCTCCGCCCAATAATCCGGGATGAAACTCGGATAGGGGAGGAAAGATCCTGAACAGATCCTCTTTTGTGATTCCAAATACCGGGTACACGTAATTGGTCTCGAATACACGTGTGTCCCTTGTGATGAAAACGACCTCGCCTGGTACACCGCAGGCACCGCCGGCCGCCCAGTGGAAGGCTACGATATCAAGCTTCAGATAGTCGCTGATGTTGTCCTTGTTGATTTCAATGATTTCGACATTCATGTCCATATGTTGTTTATTAGGTTTCATCAGTCATCATGGAGATAATCCTTCCCTAGGGCTGAAGGCTGAATGAACATCCCGTTGGTTAGACGGGCGATGACTGTCATCGCCTCGTTTCCGTAGATGGCGTCCATACGGTGAAGGATCTCGCAATAGATGAAGTTCTCCAAAAGACAGACATCGTATTTGTCAGGATAGGTTTGGATATGGCGGAGGATCGTGTTCATACACTTGACCCTAATCTTGTCGTAGTAGTTATTGGGGATTGAACTGAAAGACGAAGGCGAAAAGAACTCCAGTTGCACGGCAGCTCTCCATGCCAGCCACGCCTCAAGGATATACTTGGTGTAGATTCCGGATTCAAGGATTTCACCCATATACTGCGTTGCGTCCCTGAAGGCATCCCTATTATTCCGGATTAACTCTAGGGTTAAGATTGTCCTGCGGTCAATATCATGTTCTCCTTCGATGACCGCTTTTAGATGCCTCTCCTCGTTTTCCGTCAATTCAGTCTTTTGAATGTCATCATTCAGATATAACGCAGCGATTCGATCATATTCAGGGACATACTTTCTCTTGTCGTACCATTCCCAGAAGTGCTCTTCAAAGTCTTTGAGCAACGCATCATCAACTATTATTGGAAGGTTGTTCATCCCTTCCACAAACTCGGCATGTGCTTTGTCGAAGGCGGAATTGCTATGCTCTCTCCCATCGAAAGCGCGGTAGGATTCCAATAGTTTCTCAGCAATTATCCTGGCAGACTTGTCTGGAATTGACCTCTGGAGAAATGAATGGGGGATTACCGGGCAGTCCTGAATAATCAGATTCATTGAATCTCTCCGTGTCGCCAGCGAATCATCACTGGATTTCCGACAGAATAACTCGTAGCCATGAAGAATCCTGTAGAGGACATTAGCATAGTTGTAACGCAGTTGAACTTTCTTTACCAGATCTGTGTTCACGATATCTTTCTCCGGGAAAAAGAATGTTTCGAAAACTGACGTTTTCTCTTCATCGTAATGAAGGTCATTTCCGGAGACCATATCAAGATTGAGAATCGCTTCTGGGGAGGTTATCTTCTGCTCGCACAAGCGATATGCGGGACCGCTGATTCTTAATGAGTCAATGGAAAAAAGCGCAACGGAATCAGAACCCGTTTCAGTAATGGAATATGTCCCTTTGGTGTCGACACGGGCCCGTTTGGGAGGACAGGAAGTAATTGTCAGTCCTGTCAGCACTATGAAGATGATTGACTTATTCATTTTGTAACTGTGTATTGTGTTTCTGATTTGTATGGGACCTTCTCTTTCGCAAAGATAAATGAAAGTCGCGAAGAGGATTTTCGCGGCCTTAGATAGTTGATATCTTTTGAGGACTATTGAGGAATATATGGCCTTCGTAAACCGAAGAGGAAAAAGGGAGACGTTAATTTGCGGTTTATCGACGAACTGCGAATGTAGATTTCGCAAGATTATTATATCTTTGCAAAGACACTGAACTGATATGCCCTCGAATAAAAACGCAGTTATCCGTTATATGTTTCTCGACCAGATGCTGTCTGACCGATATCATAAGTATACGTGCGAGGATCTTTTGAAAAAGGTGAACGAGAAACTTGAGTTCGCCGGCTATCCGACAATCGGCGGTGAGAAGAGCGACTATGAACGGTATGTCCGAAGCGGAAAGAGGGTGATCCAATTGGATATTCAGGCCCTTCAGGATGCCCCTTTCAATATGGTGATTGATTCCTCCCAACGGTTGGATGGAGCACCCGTATACCGTTATGCCGATCAGACGCAATCGCTTTTCTCCAAGCAGCTCTCCGATGACGAGAAACGGCTGCTCCAGGAAGTTCTGAATACGCTAGGACAGTTCTCCGGTCTCGACAGTTTCGAGTGGCTGAACGATCTTCAGGAGAAGCTCAATGACAGCCGTTCTTTCGGACGGAGCAGTTTCGACAGGGAAGATACAGTTTCGCGTAGAATCATTTCTTTCAGCACCAACGACTATCTTCAAGGAAAGGCTTTCCTGGGAACTCTCTTTTCCATGATTGCGAACAGGATAGTGGTCGATGTCGATTATGCTCCATTTGATGGTGACGTACGTACCATCAGGATGTATCCGTACCTTCTGAAACAGTACAACGACCGGTGGTACCTGATCGGCACGCCCCTGGAAACCAAAAAGCATCCTTTCAGGAAGGACTTCTATGTAAACCTTCCGCTGGATCGGATGGAAGCGGTACATCCTGTAGATGGCTTGCCTTTCATTGACTGCGTAGAAGGCTTTGAGGAAAGGTATGAAGACATCGTGGGTACCACCTATATCGAGTCGGTTGATTTGACTCCCATCGTTGTCGCTGTCAAGGATTCATATCGTGGTTATGTCGACACCAAGCCAATCCATGGTTCTCAGGTGAGATTCCCCGCTGGAGATCAAGAGCGGCTCCATAAGGAGTACGACGCATTTGAAGGCTATACATTTTACGGCCTTGAGTTGAAGCCCAACAGAGAGTTTTACAACTACATCTATCAGAATGGCGAAGACGTGCTGCTCGTATCGCCCGGAACAATCCGCGAAAAGATGATAGAGGAACTTGAGTCTTCATTGAGAAAACTAAAAAGTGTTCACTGCGAATAATGAATTCGCGACCGGGTGTTTACTTTGCGACATCAAACCGAAAACAAGATGAATACGAAATTAGGCATAAAGAATTTCAGGCTGTTCGATGCCAACGGTGTGGAAGTTGACATCAAGCCGCTGACCATCCTCACCGGTTGCAACAGCTCCGGCAAGAGTTCGGTTGTCAAAGCGATCATCCTTCTGAACGAATTCCTCCGTGGAGTGCGTAATGATCGTGCTGGGCAGGAGCCTAGGCTGGAGTTCAACAGGAAGCCGTTGTCGCTCCTCGGAAATTTCGATTCGATCCTGAACCGTGAATCGGCTGGGAACGGGAATCGGGTAGTCACCTTTTCCTACGACCTGGACAATCCATATCTCGGCAGGGGAGTCAATGTGGAGATGTCGTTCGCCGCGTCCGAAAATGACATCCGAAAGGAGGGTTTCCTGAAGGATGTCTTCGTAAGGGACAAGGACGGTGTTATCCTCTTCCATGGAGTCGGCTACACCGCATTCGAACGGCTATTCCCGGATCCCCGCAGACAAGAATTTGATCTGGGCTACGGGGAAAAATGGATAGGAGATGTCGTGTCTTCCTCCTCTACTCTGAAGAAAAGGTATTTCGTCTATTCCTGTGTCTGCCAGGCACTTGATATTTTCAATGCGGCATACGCAAGTTATCATGTCATGGGAGAGACGAGTGAGAAGGAAGCCAAAGATGTTCACGACAAGGTGATGGATTACCTGAGTGATCTGAAAGGAAAGGTGGGGGGTGACCTTGTCATGGAGGCCGTCGATTTCTACGCAAACGAGCGGGTTAACGATGAATATAGAAAACTGTTCAATGTTGATGGAAGTTGCGTCGAGATGGCCATGGAGGCGGATATCCTGACCTACCTTCCCATCCTACGAGACCTCGATTCTATCGCGAAGAGTGATTTCCGAACCCGGTTCATCGAAATGACCGGAATCAAGGAAGACGCCAGCATTCCAAGGGTGAAGAGGCTTGTAGAGAGAATCATCACCGAATTCGAGGATGGCGGATACGAACGGTTTTCCGACTATTATCGGGATCTTGAGAACCGCTCCCTGGACAGGATGATGGCCCAGCTCTCTGGCTTTGAGAGTCTCCTGATGGAGGAATACGAGCGATATTTGAAGGGGCTCGAGCCCATATCGTTCTCGGCGAAGCCTCTTTCCGTTGACGACGGTGATGAAGAAACGGCCGCATACGACTTCTTCGAGGATATGGACGTGTCCCTTTCCAGCATGTTCTATCTCCTTACGAGCTTGAAGGATCACCCGAACGACGACGATTTCGTCGAATCGGCTACCGACCGCTTCTCAGGTGAAGAACATCGCGACCATATACTTCTTCGGGACTTCCTTGTCTTCCGGGATGCGGCCCTTCGCAACGTGTTCTTGACCGATGTCTGCGACAATCTTCAGTATGTCGGCTCGAACCGCATCGATGTCAAGAGACTCTATCCGTTCGAAAGTCAGGATATTTTCGGTCACACGGTGTCCGAGTTTTTCGAGGCCCTCAGATTATGCAATGGAAGCGGGAGGACCAGTGCTAGCGACTTCATTGACAAATGGATTCGTTCATTTGGAATCGGATATCATTTCGGAATAGAGTCAGTCGACAACGGAGTCGGCCTTATTCTGAAGATATATCAGGACGAGAATGATAAGGAAGGACGCTTGCTGGCTGATTACGGTTACGGCATTTCCCAGCTCATCTCTGTCCTTCTGGAGATTCAGACGGCGATCATGAAGGTGAAGACGCGCCATCGGAACGATGCGGTGGATTATGACCAGCGGACGCTAAGCATCATGAAAGCTGTGTGTTTCATCCAGTCCGATGCCACTGCCTCAAAGACTCCGATTACCATAGCCATCGAGGAACCGGAAATCCATCTCCATCCTAAGTATCAGTCTCTGCTCGCCGACATGTTCTTGGATGCCTACCTGAACCACGGAATCCAATTCCTGATCGAGACCCATAGCGAGTACCTGATCCGTAAGCTTCAGACCTTCGTAGGAAAGAAGATTGTTCCACCCGATTCTATATCCATCCTATATGCCGAGGATAATCCTGAGCCGGGGGAGGAGCGGATCAGAAGGATAGGAATCAAAGATGACGGGCGGCTGGAGAGTGCCTTCGGAAGTGGATTCTTCGATGAAGCAGATTCGCTGGCCATGAACCTTCTTATGATAAAGGGAGGGTTGGCATGAAAAACAAGACCGTCCTATGTGAAATAGCATTCCTGGAGAGATTCCTGGAATGCTATCCTGATTCCCCTCCATTTCCTGATGATAAGGTTCAGCAGAAGCTCAAGACGTGGATTGAGCTTTATGCTTTCTTATCTAGGTCAAACAAGCTATTAGATTGTAGCCCGCGGAGTCTTGCTGAAGCTGCCCAGAAGAATAAGAACCTTGCTTACTTCTGGAAAAAATCAACGGAAGGGGCATCAAAATTGGATTTCTCGGATGGTTTTGACGATTTAGACATACTTTTGAGCAATCATCTGTTCTCAATGCTCTTGTCTGGAACGGGGAATGGGCCTATAGCAAAAAAATACGGTATCATCAGTATCAATGCCGGCAACTGTTTGACGAAAACGCATCTTTTCATCGACAATGGAAAGGCTGTCCGGATGGATGATAAGTGGGATTGGAAACAGTTTGAAAAATGCATCCCCGAACGAGCCTCCAACTCGATGATTATCGTGGATAATTACCTCTTGAAAAACGGAAGACGAGATCTTCCCGAGTTGCTTAACCTATTACTTCCCGAATTCTGCGATGTCGATTACCACATGACGATTTTCTACCTGCCTGAGTATGGTGCATCCGTGACGAAGGATGACATCGTTGAGATGATCAGTAAAGCAAAACCAGGGTTGGTCGACCACCTTCAATTGGAATTGATACCGATGGTATCTAAGACAGACTTCCATGATAGGGCAATCATTACAAACAATCTTTGGTTCTCGTCCGGTGCAGGATTTGATTTGACTCGCTGGGATCCGGGCTCTCGATCAAGTGTAGCAAAGAGGAGTACGACACTTGAAATCGTTTATCCCTATCTAGCTAGCTTGAATGTCCACAAAGTTGATGACGCATATGAGAATCTCATTAAAGATGCGATAGTTGCACTTGAACACGCGAAGAAGACGAGTCGGAATCGATTAATCACCGGATATTTGGACTAGTTTTGAAGTTTATTTTCTATTAAACCAGTGGCTAAGGCATAACAATGGCGGTATTCCTCCCATCGATAGAACAGATTCAACGTTTGAAAGTCCCTCCTACAAAGGGAGAATGGACGTTGATCGAGTTCCTACGGGATAATCTGGACGATTCCTATGAGGTATACTACAATCCGTACCTGAATGGAGACCGTCCAGACGTCTTGATTATGCGCCGAAATTACGGGGTGATGGTTGTTGAGGTGAAGGATTGGAATATCGACAATTTCGAGCTTGACGGTAAGAAAAGGTGGATTTATAAGCAGAACCATGCCATTGTAAAGTCACCAATAGAACAGGTATACAAATACAAGGAGAACCTATTTGATCTTCATATCCCGACGCTGCTGGAACAAAGCATCAATGATGTCCGGATGTTCCGGATCGTTTCATGTGCGGTGTATTTCCATTGCGCCAGTCAGAAGGATTTGAACGACAAGCTGATAAAGCCGTTTGATAATGACAGGAAGTATCTCGATTTCTTGAAGTATCAAATCGATCTGATTGGCTCAGACGGACTGACTCGGGAGAACTTCTCAGGGATATTGAGGAACAGGTATATGTCAGGAAACAGGAAGTCGTTCCTTTTTACTGATGCCCTGTATGATAACTTCCGGCGGATATTGTCTCCACCTCTTCATATGACATCTCAGGGGACGCCATACACATATTCATCGAAGCAGAAGGAAATCATTTATTCCACCATGCTTGAACAAAGGGTGAAAGGGGTGTTTGGTTCTGGTAAAACGACGGTTCTGGCGGCGAGGGCGGTTCAAGCATACAAAAGGGCGCTGAGCCGGAATCCTGACCCCAAGATATTGATACTCACATTCAACATCACCCTAAAGAACTTCATACACGATAAACTCCAGAGGGTGGAAGGCGTGTTCCCTTTACAGAATTTCATTGTTGTCAATTATCATCATTTCCTTACCGGGGAGATGAACAATCTTGGGATAGTAATCCATGTGCCGGATGAAATCCAGGAACTGAAAAGTATTCCCGGGAAAATGGCGGAATTCAGGAAGAGATTGCACGACTATCTGGAAAAGCATTATTATGCGAACCCCGCATTATTCGAGGAGTTCAAGAAGCAGATTCGCCCATATGATGCGGTACTGATAGATGAAATCCAGGATTACAAGCGGGAATGGATGGATATAATCAAGACCTTTTTTCGCGACCCTAATGGTGATTATGTCCTATTCGGCGATGTCAAGCAGAACATATATTCCATGCCGGTCGTGCAAAAGGATGTGGCAACGAATGTGTCCGGCCGTCCTGTCGAACTGAAGTACTGTTTCCGCTCCGACTATAAGATCTGCAACGTTGCCCAGGCGTTTCAGCAGTTGCGATTCCGCGGAAAGTACGAAATGGATGAGATCGAAAACGGTGCAGGGGAGGGGACTCTTGGAATGAAGGTGGAGAAGGAGGGTTTCCTGAACTATATGTATTTTGACGATAAGGAGAATTCCCTATCTACTCTCTATTCAATCGTGCGCGGCATCATCATGGACAAAGAGAAACGGATTGCCCCTAATGACATCACTGTTCTGGGTTATCGGATTTCGCTTCTCAGACGGTTCGACCTCTATTACCGCTATATGTCTAGGGAAAAGGTGAATGCCATGCTTGAGACGGTTGAATCGATGTACATGGAAAACCTGAATCGCTTCTCCGGGCAAGGTATTCCCGTTTGGTTTAATCGATTCATCGAGAACGCCTTGAGGCCTGAATTACGTCTTGCCTGGCAGGAAAAACGCATCGATTCTAAGGCCGAAGCCAAAATCTTGCCGAGGATAAAACGAAGTCTGTCCCGCTTGTTGGGACTCAATGAGTTGTTTGAATTATTCCCTGGTCAATTCGAAACCGCGATGGAGATAGAATGCAAGAAAGGCGGAATCACCAAGGCGTTCTTCTTGGATTATATGTCATCGAACAAGGAGGAGCTTGATGCATTCAAGGATAGCGTCTATCGTGCCGACTATGATCGGATCCGCGAAAACAAGAAGATGAATTTCTGGATGAACAGCGGAACAATCAAAGTGTCAACCATCAATTCATTTAAGGGATGGGAGAGCGAGTTGGTTTTCCTTATCATTGAACCCAAATACGATAAGGATACATATTTCAACACCGCTTTCGATGAATTGTTGTATACCGGGATCACAAGAAGCCGTAATAACTTGGTGGTCATTAATTTCGGGAATTATCAATATGACTCGTATATGAAGGAGATAATCTCTTCTTCCATGTAGCTGTCGTTCTTTGTTGGAAGAAAAAGCCGTAATTTTGGAGAAATAACGGCTTATGAAATATACTGAAAAGAATCCGGCAATCCGGGACATCATCTACGCACTGGATGAAGAACGCCAGTGGATGGAACTCGTCAGGGATGATAGGAAACCCTATTCAAAGTTGATTGACTTCCTTCTCTTGGAACCCATACATGACGAGGATACAGATCCCGAGGTCCTGAAAAAAATGACCGTCACCAATTACTCCGTCCATCTCGGCGAGAAACAGGCGACCGTCAACAAGTGGCTAAGGCAGATATATGCCGACATTTTTGACCTGAACGATAAGCATCCCGAACAGTTCGTGAACCCAGGGGAACAGATGTGCACATTACACTATTACTCCAGAGCATTTAAGTCTGGATTCTGGTTCAAACTGGGAGTGAAATCCATTCCGAGAGTAGGAGAGAGGGTCGATTTTACCTTCCCGTGCGCTATCACGGATACCGCCGTATTCATCGTGAGGAAAGTGACACATCGGTTTACGCACGGAATGACAGAGATTGATATCGAACTTGCAAATGAATATCGGAATGAAAATACTTATCGTAATCTGCTTCTTGACAAAGCCCGTTTTCTGGGACTAGTATCCATTGAGGATGTCTTTGCTCCAGAATATGAACTCGACAATAAACTGATGGATGTATTCGGTTCCAGATCGCGCGATTATATCTAGGCCTCATGCAAGAAAGAGACAGCCCGACAAGGAATTGTCTAATCACTGTCTCTTCCTCCTATTATCCGGTTAGGCCCATATAGGCGTGCGAGAGCGGGATTGTACTAAAGTCGCCCGAATAATGCTGAGATGCTACATTTGTTGGTTCCCACTCAAGAGTAGACATAAACAACCTCTCCAACTAGAGAGGTTTAAATTGGCTAAAATGTCAAGAGGCAAATACCTATTATCAAATACAGGTCCGCATCAGCCTTATTAATCACCAAGTGCTTCTTCGATGCTGCAGATTGGATGATTAACCTGATAATGCCTTACCATATTGTGGTAGATCGTAATCGTGATGGAATCTTCTTTCTCCTTGTCGAACACGTAATTCTCCCCGAGAATATCCTTCATGGGAATCGGTTCACTGGTGTATGTGAACAACTCAGAACTTGTCGTCAGTTCCTGTGGATCGGGATAAGGGTAATAATAGGTTGTTTCCTTACCACTTGCATCATGAGATATCGTAAAAGAGCCGAATCCTTCAACAGTATCTCCATCATAGAAACGATTCGATATTGCCAGAACTAAGAACGCATCTAAGTCGGCCGGTATCTTTTTGAGCGAATACGAGTAGCCAATCTCCGCTCTCGGGAAGGCCGGTTCATCTTCGGTGAGAACGACATTGACAAGAACTTCGACGGTTTGGATACTTGGCAGGTCGTTCATTTCGGCATCGTACAACACTTCAAACACATCATTATTGGGCGTTTCCATTCTCGCGAACTCCAGGACCCTGGGGTCTGTCCTGATACTCATTGGCGTGACGGGGCTGAGCAATACAAGACCCTCGAACGATGTGCAGCGGCTGAGCGCAACGTAAGCCTGGCCAGACGCGAAGGAGTCACCGATATCGGCGATTACTTTTTCGAAGGTGAGTCCTTGGCTCTTGTGGACCGTAACAGCCCATGCAAGCCGAAGCGGGAATTGTTCGAAACTACCGACATTCTCCTCAACTAGACATCCCTCCATGTTGTCCCAGGTATACCTCACCTTTTTCCATATTTCGCGAACAACTGAGATGATCTGTTTGCTTCCATCCTCCGTATCGACCTCGACGGAAATATAACTATCTTCCATATCTACAACCTTCCCCAGTTTACCATTGAAATAGCCCTTTTCCTTGTTGTTTTTGACAAACATTACCTGGGCTCCCGGTTTGAGGAACAGTTCCACATCGGCCGGACAGTCTCTTTCTAGAAAATCGCCGTCAGATGATGCGACATAGACTCTTTCCTCTCCGGGAAGTTCCGACAGCCGATAGTTATTGTATTCCATCACCCGGCGATTCGTGGTGGCCAGAACTATATAGGAGTCGTTTTCATCCGGCAGGAAACCTGGCTGGTATCTGGAATTCAGCAACTGATAATCCTCCTTACGCATGTCGTTCACCCGGACCCGGTTCAAGAGATCAATGAACGAACGGTCCTTCTGGCGATAGATTTTCTTGAACTCCAAATAAAGGGGCGGATTGGCTCGGAGGACGCGAGAATTGAAGAAATGCTCACTCTCGTAGAAGCGGTACAGCAGAGAACTGTCTTTGCTCTCCACGACGGGAGGTATCTGGAATGCATCTCCAATGAAGACCATCTGGACGCCACCGAACGGAAGGTTGTTTCTTCGATACATCCGGAGTATCATATCCACTGCGTCCATCAAATCGGCTCGAACCATAGAAACCTCATCGATGATAATCATATCTAGGGCCTTCATTATCTTTGCTTTTTCTCCACTGAAAGTATAATGGTCAAGGACACTGGCCTTTTCCACATCGTCCGCTTTGAGGTAGTCCGAAAAACGCTTGTCGTTCGGGACGTATAGAGATGGTGCCAGACCGAAGAAAGAATGGATCGTTTGCCCACCGGCATTGATGGCGGCAACTCCGGTTGGGGCGAGAATGGCCAGGTCTTTTGAGCATACGCTTTTCAGATACCTGAGGAAGAAAGTCTTGCCAGAGCCTGCCTTTCCGGTAATATAAAGGTTCCTGTCTGTTGACTGAGCAAGGACAAGCGCCAGCATGAATTCTTCGTTGTTGGGGTCTAGACGGATTCCGTCGATCTCCATGTTATATCGATTTAGTGTTGACATGGCTTACGGTAATGATTGTAATCGGTGGGTGTCAATGGTCCAGGTGGCGCAGTTGAGACATCCGCCTCCACGGACAAGGTCGGAGGCATCGGCCATTTCTATGCAATCCCGGTAATGAGGCATCCAGCGCTGTATCTGGTGGAGGGCCTGTTCATCTTCGGGAATGCCGAAGGAGGGAAGGATAAGTACCTTGTCGGTCTGGAGCCAGTTAATGTAGGCCCAGCTGTTCTCGGAGAGATGATCGACATTGTAGTTGAGTTCGTATACCTCCTTGAAATGGGACTTCAGGATGTTCCGGAACCTTGCTGCCATCCTGTGGTCGAACTGGTGATAGTTCGTCATAATGACGGTGTCGTCGTCCACAAAGCGGACTATTCCATCGGCGTGGCCATATATCTCATTCGTGTCCCACGGAAGGATGATGAGTTCGGCGGAGAAATGGTCTTCAAGGAGGCGGGATAGTCTATGGACTGTCATCCTCGGGTTCTCTTCGAACACTTTTGATGTCATGATCACTTTCATCCCTCCATGCACAACGTTACCCCCGTCCATGCGTATCCCACTGATGTTGGGGCAGACCTTTATTCCATTGGCCTCACATACTTCAACCGGATCGCTGATAAGGTCACGGTATCGAGCATCCGTTCGTAGATAGTCCGGCATATAGTTATAGCGGAGCAGGAAGCCAAGGTACTCCTGTATGGGCATGAAATCCCGCACCCATATGTCCTTCGTGGCTTTAAGGGCCTCGTGAGGAACGCTGTATTTATCAAGGATGGCTGTCACGTTTCGGAACGTATAGGGGCAAGCCTCCGGCCACTTGGCAGAGTAATAAACTCTGTTGCTACAAGATTCGGGTATCATTTTGATTACTTCTTAGAGAATTGCCAATCGAATGGACACTTCTTGTATCTGACGCCGCTGCTTGAGAAAGTATTGACACCTGTCGCCTCTATCTTCTTCCAGTTCTCCGGAGCCGGGTCGCTAACGTCGTAGGCGGGAACGTTTTGCCTCCAACCTCTTTGGATATCTTTGACTACATCGTCCCCATCGAACCATTCCACCCAATCAGCGTCATTCATAGGCATTCCGTTGAGCAGCATGTCATCGTAAATCTCCGTCGAATTATCAACCGGAATTCTAACACCGCTTTCGTAAACGACCTCGTATTTCCGGATCAAGAATGAGGCCCGATATCGATGGAAGGGGTTTTCAAAGGTGATGTCAATCCCAGAGGTATGTGGGTTTTCGTTACCCACCGGGTAATATGGCAGACCCTGAATTCCACGAATAAGGAAGTACTCCTGTGGCTTCTTCTTTTTACGATGCTCCGCTATCTTGCGGTCATCCGTGTGATACATAATAGGGTCTTTGAATCCGCCGATACCTTCTTCGTGGTAATACAATTCCAGAGCTGTAGGGTAGATTTTTCGAACAATCTCCTTTCCCTCTACTTTATTGACTACTCTGAAGTGACCAGCCAGGATTGCTTGCGCACAAGGAGTAAAGCAATCGGCGATTATTTCTGCGTATTCCTCTCTGGTAGCTGCATGTCTAAGATCGTCTTTCCGCAAAAGGCGGTTTGTCTCAAACATACTAAGATGTGATAGTAGTTTTGCAGAATTCTTCATGATGTCTGATTCTTACTGTTAAACTTGAGCGCTCGTGAAATAAGGTCCCTTTCTGGGGGCAAAGTTACAATGTGATAAGGGTTGCTTCCAAACAAAGTTTGTTAAAAATAGTTAAAGCTTGCGAAAAAAGATATTAATTGCTTTTTCTTTTTTATATGTTGATTATAAGCGTATTACAATAGTACTAATAATGTTTATCTGATACCTGATTGACAATAATCTATGGGTGTTTTCGGCTTCAGATCGCGCTATTATATCTAGGGTCTTTGCAAGAAGAAAGAGACAACCTCGACAAGAAGTCGTCTCATTGCTGTCACTTACTACGATTATTCGGTCCGGCTCATCTATCACCTTCTTGTGTGATAGTGATTGTTGCCGGAGAGTTTAGGCGTTGCGCCGTCAGTCGTGCGAAAGGACGATATACTCATGGTCATCCTTACGCCGCATGATGGCGGCATACTATCGGCGCCCCTCACGGTCCTCTGGGTATGATGAGTTCCATTGTCAGGAGTCTTTGTTGATTCCATCAACCAGGTAGTCATTTAGGTCGTTGAATCCCGAGAATCGCCCGGACATCCTTATCGTCCTATCGATCATGGCGCCGTCCAGTATATTATTGGCATGAATGCCGGCGGCATCGTTATCCAGATATGTGAACGCTACATCGTACACCCGGATAAATGGGATGGCTTTCTGAACCATGCTGGTCGAATTCAAAATTATGCAGTCGCGTGGGACGGGGTTGATTACTGAATCATAATAGCGTTCCAGAAGCGTCTGGTAAGAAAGAAAGTCCATGAACCCCTCGAAGACGCAGCAGGAAGGTGTGTGATTCTCCTTGCTCAGCGTGACGATGCTGGGTGCCTTTTCCCCGTGGCTTCCTTTGAAGAACGGATTCCGGATCTCCATCCCGCCGAGAATGTTCCTGAAACAGATGGCGAAATAGTGCCGGTCACGAATGGAGTAATGGACCTCTTTGCAATACCGCGTGGCAATGTCGTCCGGAATACCCCGCGACCAGAGATAGCTCAACAGTGGTCTGCTCATAAGAGGCATCACCTTGACATTCTCGATTTCAGCCTCTGCGAACCGGCTCCGGGAACTGCCGGTGATCAATTCTGACAGCGGAGGGCCCTGCCTGAACTCCCGGCTCTGCGATTCGAGCCAGGACGCAGCGACCTTGAATGCACATCCGCCGTTCAGCGCCTTGGCGAAATCTATGACATTCCCGCCCTGGCCCGTGCCGAAGTCATACCACAGGTTCTTGTCCGAGGACACGCAGAATGAAGCGTTACCGTCTTCCCGGAGAGGGGAGTGATAGAACCATTGCCTTCCGCCCTTGCCTCTGGAGACGGGGCGGTGTCCTAGGTGGGTGAGAAGATCCGTGATGGGAATCTCTTTCAATTCTTCGATACTCATAATATACAGGATTTGATATAGTGATTGGACATCACCGATGATGAAAAATGCCAACATCATCAATCGGTTTACCAGTTTAATTCCCTTATAGGCACCAAACCGCGTTAAACTGGTTTACCGTTCTGCTGGAGGGACATAGTGAAAATCCCTGTTGTACACGTAGTTCCTGTCGAAACAGCTGATGATTCCCTGGCTGAGAAGAAACTTCAGGAGATTGACCTGGGCGTTCCTGCCGCGGCTATACCCGAGGGACTTGTATCCTACAGCAAGTCTTTTTAGCAATGGAGAATAACTTAAGGGGGGTGATTCTGGATTCTCATCATCGGTGCCGAACGCTACGTCAAGCGCCTGTCGGTGTAATTCCTCCGTCATGTTCTCATAGTCGAAGGATGATATCTTGGGTTTGTGGGTCATGTCCACACCGTCCACAATCTCAGGCAAACCATCGTTGTTGATTCTGAAGGCGAAGGGGACAAAGTCCCTGTCCCTGACCATAGCCGGATGCACTTCGCTGATGGTGGAGTCATTGTCATTCACGCAAATCTGAAGGATAGTCTCGGCCTTATGGTTCAGCTCGGTACCGATATGCCCGCGGACATTGTCATCGCCCTTATTCAAGTGCAGAACGGTATGGATATGAATATTGTACAGGCTTGTCCATCTCATCAGCAATCCAATTACTTCCGCAGCTTCACTTGAAGAATTAATGTCAAAGAGAAGATCCCGCAGGCCGTCGATGATCACGAGACCGACGCCCGGCCGTTCGTCAAGTGCCAGTTCGATAATCTGCCGTCGCTCGATGGGGGAGTATTCCCGTAACATGACGAAGTCGATGCGGTCGCAGTCGTAATCCGGGGGATAACCGACCAGCTTGTTGATCCTCTCCAGGACCTTATGGCAATGGTAGGAACTCTGCTCCGTGTCGAAGTACAGGACCCTTCTCTTGTCTTCGGGAAAGGATGGCTCGTAATTCAGGACGGTTCTCCCGCTCAGCGCTGCGGCGACGATGGCGCAGACGTTGAAGGTCTTCTTGGACTTGCCTTTGCCGGTCGATGCACTGAAGTTGCCCAAAGTGCCGACTGTCGAACCGCCGATCTTGAAAACCACGGGCGGAGTCGTGAACGCATCCGTCACCCGGACTACTATCAGTTTCCAAATCTTGTGGAAGTTTTCTTTGGTAATCCTTGTTGCCATATTACTTTAGTTGATTATTTGTTCTTCCTGTTTATGAGAGAATTAAGACTTTGAATTCTTACGATGTTTATCCTTGCGCAGGGCAAGTTTTCCGGAGGCGAGATCCTCAAGGAGTTTACCTTTGTGAACAAGACTCCTGCGCCCGTGTTTCTCAATCTTGATACTCCCTTGATCGACATGGTAATACAGTGTCGCTCGTGAGCACCTGAGCACATGGCAGGCTTCCTGGACAGTTATCAAATCATCGGCAGGAATTGCGGGCATCTTATTGATGACTTCTTCTATCGCATCTGTAACTATCGGTCTGAGGATGTCCTCAAAGAACTTGGCAATGGCAGGTTCGAGTTCCATAAGTGATACCTTTCGTTTTAAATCTTCCACTGCGAAACTAAAATGAAAACATTGATTATAAAAATGTTACAAAAAGCAGTAAAAGCAGTATTTTAGATGTGAATCGTCCTCCCGCTTCATTGAAACGGGGTTAGATAGAAGCAGTTCTTTGCAGTAATTCTATTTGGTATGCTTCGGGTTCTTGTAAGGATAGAGTCCGAGAATGGCAGCGATTCCATTCCTGTCATCACCCTTGGTCGCTATATTGCTGGAAATCTTGAGACCATGGTAAGACGGTCCTCGACTCGGAAATAAGAACGAACGGTTCATCAGGGAGTCGGTCAAGCCGAAGTGCACGGCAAATAATGTGGCAGCCACTTTGCTCTTCTGCCATTTAAGCGGTCTTGAAGGAGTGCGGTGGTCGAAGATAAGGCGCTCATAGAACTCGTCGTCAGCGTCGGGTACATAGATTCGCAGACTGTTGGCTATTCCGGCAAGAGAAGGCCTCGCAGGAATAGGAATCGTGATGAAGAATTCCTTGAGAATAACTTCCATATCTCGGTCTAACTCATTTAGATACTCACTATAGTTACGGAGTGATTCTTTCAGCTGCGGTGCTATTTCGGTCATATCTGCAGCTGTCCTTGCGGCAAGGCGGAATGCACGGTATCTTGAAAGGAAGGTCGAGACCTCAAACCGCAGTGCCTCGTTTGGCTTAATGTCCAGCCAAAGGTCAGCAATGTCGTAGAAACAGTCACGGAGTCGTTTCTGGAACTCTCCTCTGCGCTGCACGATGGTACGGAAGTCTCTGATGCCGAGATTACGGCCGCCCGTACCGGCGAGGTTGTTCATAGCTGTCATCACCTCGTCCATGAGTGCACGCGTACGATAAAGGTGCTGGTGATAGTTCATATGTGGTCATGGATTGGTTGCAGCTAAGAACAAAACAAGACGCCTTGGAGGGGCGTCTTGCTAAAAGAGGGCCAAAGGGCCTTCTGGAACCAAAATGGATTAATCTCTACTTGAAGTAGTCATATTTATCAGTCAGTTTTTCAACGACTTCTAAGCTATCTGCCTTGATATACTTCTTCAGCATGGTCGGGGATGAATGGCCGGTGACCTTCATGATGTCATAAACGTCCACACCGGCCAGGTACATCAATGTGGCTCCAGTCCGCCGGGCTGTATGGGTGTGGATGAGCTTGTACTTCTCGACCTTCTCCTTTTTGGGAGTTCCACCTTTCGTGGTCTCGATCTCTACCAGTTCAGTCAGTCCGGCTTCTTTTGCCACATCCTTGATATATCGGTTGATGACCTGGTCTTCAAGGTGGGGGAGCTGGTAGTCATACTTTTCCAGGATGGCTTTCAGTCGTGAGTTGCACGGGATAGTCACTTTCGCTCCGGTTTTCTTCTGCCGGATGCTCAGATAAGTGATTTCCTCCTGCTCGATCCAGGCTTTCTTCTTACCGGGGTTCAGGGGATCGTCTTCCTCCTTCATGACATTCTTCGTCAAGGTGCTGAAGTCCTCTTTTCTGATGTTGTTGTAGTCCGAAACGCGCTGGGCCGTCCAGACGCCAACCATGAAGATGTCCCGTGCCCACGTGTGCCCGACTTCATATTTGGAGAGGTCGGCGGCCATAATCTTGTCCAAATCCTCCTGAGTAAGGTATATGCTATCGATCTCGACGCGGGTGCCCTTGAACTTCTTGTCCTTCCAAGCGCTGTTCGTGTGATAGCCTTCAATCTCGGCGGCTCTCATGATGGCTTTCAGTTCCTTTATGCACTTTCCGATGGAATTGATTGCGTAGTCCTTCTTCTTGAGGTATGCGGTGAACTCATAATAGAAAGTCATGTCGATGTCGTCAAAGTCGTACTTCCTCTTTTTCTCCTTCTGGAAATATTTGAACTGGTTAAGCGCCTGCTTGATGGCTTTTACGGTAGCGAAGGAGTAGTTTGTCCCCCTGTCCGTTTGGCGGGCACCACTCTCGATCTCTTCTTCGAACCGCTCGATATACTTGTTCAACGTAATCTTCGGCTTGCGTCTCTTCTCCACCTTGAGCTCGGGTTGTCTCTCGCGTGTTTCCTTGAGGACAACATCGTCAATGATCTTCCGCGCTGCTTCGCCGTTAGGTTTGAAGCCTTGGCGAAGGTAGCTTTCGATGGCAGCCGTAGCCTTAGCCATTTGTTCTCTGATCTTTACCCCCTCAGCAGACTTCATGTAATTCGTATAGACACGACCTGTAGGAGACGCCGTATACTTGGCCACGTCAACCGTGATGGTTGTCACGACCTTCATGTCAAGGCCGAGTTTGTGACTGATGATGCGGGCTGAAAGAGGGGCTCTACCTTCTTGTTTCTTCGTCCGAAGCATGAAAATAACCGACATAGGCAACAACAATTTACCGTTACACAATCTATCATTTCAGGTGCAAATATAGCAAAAAAAGCGAAATTGTGCCGAATTTGTGCCGGTAAATTGTCGCCCGAATTGGACGCCATTAGACAGGGCTTATAAAAATAATATTGGAAATCAATGAATTAGAAAGACGCGAAATGTCTGATTATGTCCAAAAGTGTCAAAAAATGGAGGTGCGCTTGGCACCTCCAAGCGCCCTTACAGATGTCTGTAGGGGCGCTTTCTTTCATAATTGATACTAAGTTGATACTAAAAAATCTATCAACAGTTCAAAAGCGATTACTCTCATTTTTCTTCTGGTAAAAAGAAAACAGATTCGCAGATCGGGATTTCTGAATTAATACGTTTGGTCAGTTTGGTATATCTAAGACCACCGACCAAACCAAAGGGTATCTCAACTCGTGCTATCTCTTTTTTCTTTTTACCCAGAGTCCCTATTATTGCTCATCATCTTGGAGTTGTTCAAGGATCATCCTACGTGTTTCTCTACTAAGGCTTGCACGCACCAAGCCGCTTACCCGGCGATGACCACCCTTCGGCCGGGAATGCCCTCCAAAACTCGTCGAATCTTGCAGCCAGTCCACCATTTTCGAACTACAATGTATCGTGACTAGCCTGGATGGCTTGTTTTTGGGCATCTCATCTTGCCGATGGGGATTCCGGACAGGGTCATTCATCTTCGATGTAAAAAGAGAACGACCTTTATAGAGGCTCCGTATGTATTTGCTCCTTAATTTGCTCTTGCTCATAACATTACAGTTGGTATGGATATATTCCCCATCCGTCAGTCGTTTTCGCCTTGTTGTCCCTCATGACCCTTGCCGAATTGATGCGCATGCTTTTGGAAGAATTGATAGTAAGCTACCATATTGGGGAGTTCATACCAGTTACGTTCAAGGGACGGCGACGAGTCCAGGTCGATGACCTTAGCTCCTTCCATGGCCATTAAAAACGGGGAATGAGTCGCAATGATGAATTGGCCGTTGGAGTTCCTGACATGATCTTGTATCATCGTAGCCAATCTCTGCTGGAAGATCGCGTCAAGTGAATTCTCGGGTTCGTCCAGAAAGAAGAGCGTATTCCTTGCGAGACGCTTGAAATGCTTCATGGAGGATTCTCCGTTTGAGAGCTGTTCTTTTCTGGACCATAATGAACGCAGTAAACTGTGTCCTTTATCCAATCTCGCAATGAGCGATTTTTCCCATGGCTCCATGGAATCCGGATCTTTGAACCTGTCAGACAATCCCTCGACATATTCGTCCAGGAAACCGGCTTCCCGATAGGTCCTTGCCGTTATATCCTGATTAGTCTGTCGAGTCTCAAGGATATCATCCATGATGTCTTCACTTCTGATGAAACAGGTGTTATAAGAATTAATCGCCCATGACGATTCATAGTCACAAAGGCGGGTATAGTAGCGGAAATAGTCGCTTGTGTTTCCTTCAGTCATTCTGCGGACATCAATGGTTCGCGCGATGACATTCAATACGGTCGATTTTCCGGATCCGTTGCCACCATAGAAGATGGTAACGGGAGCGAACTCAACCCTTCCTAAGTCCTTTTCGGCCATAACCGAATGCGGATAGACATCCCTGTCCGTTTCCGCGAAGACAAACGATTTAAGATACATACTCAGAATCCGATTCGACGATGGGTTTGACTGTCGATCCTTTCGGCCTTGCAATAGGCATGGAGGATGTCCAGGGAAGGCTTCTCGCAGCCGTACAGGATGGAATTGATGGAGAATTTGCGAGCGACGTTCTCCATCTGGCCGCCACTGAGGTCGTAGGCCGATGCGAGATCGGCGCACTCGGCCGGGGTGAGGGAGGGGAGCATCGTATGCCAGATCTTCTCCCGGACGGATGCGTCGGGCCGATCGAAACGGATCTTGTAGAGGAAGCGGCGTTCGAAGGCCGGGTCGAGATTCTGGGTCAGGTTGGTCGTGGCGATCAGGATCCCGTCCAGGGACTCCATCTCCTCCAGGATGATGTTCTGGATGCTGTTCTCCATCTTGTCGACGGCGTTTTTCGCCCCATCCATCCGCTGTCCGAAGATAGCGTCCGCCTCGTTGAAAAGCAGGATCGGGGCGATTTCCGAGCGCTCAACCTGCAGCCGGTACCGGTCGAACACGGCCTTGATGTTCTTCTCGGAGTCGCCGACCCACTTGCTTTTGATCTCCGGGACATGGACGGCCAGGATACTCCTTCCGGTCTGCCGGGCGAGCTGGTAAACGGTTTCGGTCTTCCCGGTTCCCGGATCGCCATAGAACAGGCAGGCGAATCCGCTCCGGTAGCCGCTCTCCTTCATCCTTTCCCGGATTTCCTTGTAGCGATCGGGGGCCAGGAAAGACCGGAGCTCTTCCACCTGCACCCCATTGCCATCGGTGTAGAAGAGGTTTTTCTCGACCAGGGATTCCGGTTTCGTCAGCCCGGCAACGGGCGCCTCGTTGGAGTGGAGGTGGAAATCGGAAAGGAGGATCTGCCGGGCTTTCGCGGTCAGATGGACCTGGGAAGTATTCGCGATCCCATCCTCGCAGACGTGCTCGATGAGCCCTCTTTCCATCAGGTAGTGGTTCCCTTCCTTCAGCGCGATTTTGGCTTCCTTGAAATCGCTTTTGTACTTGAAGACATCCTCAAGCTGTCCGAACGTAATCCGGTCATCGTCCTTGTTGATCAGATAGTGGCAGACGATGACGAGGACCATCCAGTCGTCATAGCGCTCGATCTGCAGTCCGTTCAGCTCCCGGACAAATCCGATCTGGGGATTGGCCTCGAAGAGTTCCTTCAGTTCATGGTAAAGATCTCCGGGAGCGATGGCGTTGTCGTCCAGATCCTCGAACTGGTCATCCAGGCGGTCGAAGAGTTCATGTGCGGACAGGCCGGTCTTTTTCGGCTGTTCCGGGATTTCATTGTTCTTGAATGCCCGGATGACGGCCTTCGGGATATCGAAGGAGTCCTCGTCTTTCGCATCATGGAATTTGAGATACCGGGCCCGGATCAGGGCGTTGAGTTCATCACTGTATTCCAGCGCGCGGATATTGCTGATGTTCAGGTGCCTGGCGATGTCGTCGAAGTCGGCGTTGCGCGGCCCACGACGCAGGCAGATTGACAGCAGCACCGCCTGCAGCGGCGTGATGCAGAGGCGGGTTGCGAGGTCCGTCGCCACCGCCTGGTTGTCCGCCCAGAATTCGTCCCTGAGCTGGGAGTCGTCGGACCGCTCCGACAGGTAGTCCATCAGTTGAAGAATCGTCTTGCCGGACTGTTGTGTATTGTTCTTGTTTTCCATTTTTTTGTATTCTTGGTTTTATGAAAGTTTGCTAAGGGAACCTGCATTCAGATGTCGATCTTCTTCCCATATTTCTTCCTGAACCAGTGTTGGATCAAGGGGATGAGTAGCACCAGGATTCCGGCGAGAACCCACATGACAATGGGTAGAACCGTTGCTCCCTGGCCAAGGAGATATGCCCCATAGAAAGCAAGTAAGCCGATGACGCCCCAATAGATCAATCCGATGAGGATGTCCAGAAGGTACGCAGCGCAACCATTATCCATATTTTTCGTAAACCTTCAATGCACGTTCCGCCTGGGCTAGACGCTCCTGTGCGTTCAGAAGAGCGTGTCTTTCCCGATTGATCTCTTTCCGGAGGCATTCCTTGATATACTGGATCGATTCTTCCTTTGAAAGAAAAACTTGGTCGGGGCTCATCTCGTCACGTTTTACGATGAATGAGTTGCCAATGATCTGTCCGTCCTCCGTCACATATGCAGTATAATCCATCTTCGGTAACCCGTGTATACCCAGACCGCGTGTTCGGGTCAATATGTCTACTATCCTGGTTTTCTTGATGGAATAGGTCGCTTCACAACCGGTAACATAATAGACGATATCGCCGATGGACAACACGAGTTGCCGAAAATAGAAATCCCTGCATTTCATACTTGAGCCCTTTCTTCTTTTAAGACCTTGCGGATAATCCCCAAGGCCGGTTTCCTGTCAAACTCACCAGGATACTCCTGGCGCAATACGTTGTAGATGGACCTCAGGTCCGTGTAACCTTCCAGGTGGATGTAGCATCCTACCAGGTTTTCCAGTTCCTTTTGCGTCATCATACAGTCAATGGATCAGGCAGCATCCAGGGCTGCCATCAGTCGGGTGATAGTTTCTTTGGTGATAGGCGTCCTCTGAGCAGCCTTCTTCGGTCCGGGGCAGGGCATGTCGCCCCGGAGGCGGGTCCCGTCCGAGAGGAGGACTTCTTCGAAGGCCCCGGAGGCGTCGGCCTTATAGGAGGATGTGGCGGTTTGTTTCCAGGAATCCCCGGTTTTGGGATTCCGGCCCCGGAAGGTGAGGATGTGGCCGTTCCGGTCGATGAGTTCGTAGGTCTTGGTGGATTTGGGGGCGGCGTAAAGACGGCCGGTCTGGAATTTCTGAATCTTTTGCATATCGTTTCGTATTATTTCTGAGTTAATATGGTATCGAATCCTCAGAATTCATTTTGTGCTTCAAGAATTTTTGAAGTATATTTGCGAAAAGACCGAAATCGATGGATAAAGAGCGATATATCCGGATCCACAAACTCGTAAAGACCGATGTGACGCGCTATTATGAGGTTCGGACTCAATTGGATGAGTATGAGTTCTATTTCACCAGCATCGCGAATTGCGCCCGGTGGCTGGGGGTTTCCTATAATGCGGTAAAGTTTTGCCTCCGCGGAGACTACAAGCTCTGCGAAGGCTATACGATAGAATATGTTTCCCGGAAACCCGATGAGCGGGATTATTTCATCGACCCGGACAGATACAGAAACCCGGATCTCCAATTCGGATCCGGGGATAAATACGTAGAGTCAGCCGGAAAGAAGAGCCACCGGGCAAACTATGAGAAATAGCGCCCCGCAAGCCCTTTAATCCTTTTTTACGGGTTCGATCTTGATGCTCCCGTCATGGATTCCGCGGACGAAACGAGCGTGTCTCTGCTCATCTTCCTCGGTCATCAGGTCGAACGGGAAACCATCAGATTCCGTCTCCGGGAAATACTTTCCTTCCGCATCGTTCTTCATATAGACCTCGCAGCCCGGCTCCTCGGCCTTGTAGTAGATCCGGATGGAAGGATAGGCTTCTTTCAGCAACGCATTGACTTCGAAGCAAGGGGTCCAGGCGGTT
>JAEEGH010008492.1_pt1 | contig 24263 bp, 25 predicted proteins | sample 9134181 | NCBI WGS metagenome assembly JAEEGH01 (sample SAMN16246544, study PRJNA631951) | gut metagenome | biome: gut microbiome; feature: rumen; material: DP-attached | host: Bos | place: Iran: Karaj | collected 2018-10
CCCTATAGTAAATAATTATAATACAGCAAGTTAGCTGCTGCATGACTATGGCCCAAAACGGACGTTCTCTAACAAAGGTAGGGAAAAATCAGCAATTTATTATATTTGTATTCGATGAAACTGATTGCCGCATTATTGCTCCTCGCCGCCACGCTCTCGACGAACGTGCAAAAGACGGTACGGCAACTTGACGCGAAGGGCGGCCTCCTTGAGCAGAGCGTCTGGGGGATACTAGCCGTGAATTTCCAAGGGGATACGCTGGCGCAGCTGAACAAGGGCAAGCGACTGACACCAGCCAGCAACATGAAACTCATCACGACGGCCGCGGCCTACCTCAAACTCGGGCGGAACTACACGTTCAAAACGCAGCTCGCCACCGACGGCGAGATCCGGGACACGACCCTCTTCGGCAACCTCTACATAATCGGCGGTGGCGACCCGCTGATCGGCAACCTTTTCACCTATCTTCCCAAGGAGGACGTCCCCTTCGGCAAGTGGCGCAAGGTATTGGAAGACAAGGGTATACGCCGGATAGAGGGGGATATCGTGGGCGATGGCAGCTACTTCAGCGGAGAGCGCAGGCATACGGATTGGAGTACGGAGGATGAGATTACGAAGGATGGGGTTGTGCCGTCAGGGCTGACCTGGCGCGGGGAGATGGGGGACAGTCTTCCCGACGGGCCGCTTGCCGCCGCGATGCATTTCCGCCGCTGGCTGATAGAAAACGGCATCGTAGTAACTGGCGCGGCGGGGGAAGGATATCTTGATTCTTTAACAGTACTGGGCATCGCGCAGTCGGCGAGCCTCAATCACATCGCCTCCATCACTAACCACCAGTCCGACAACTTCTGCGCGGAGACGCTGATCAAGGCCATCGGCAAGGCGAACAACGGCAGTGACGACTACGATACCGCCACCGAAGCCCTCCACCGGGCACTCGCGCCCATCGGCCTGGCAGGCCCGAGCGCCCAGATGCGATTCGCGGACGGGAGCGGCCTGTCGCGGAAGAACTTCGTCTCCCCGGAATTCCTGGTAAGCGTCATGCGGGGCATGGCCCGCACATCCTCATACAACGATTACCTCAACTCCCTCCCTAGACCCGGGCGCAAGGACGGCACGCTGGTCGCGCGCCTGCCGAAAGCACCTGTGACGGTAAAGAACCGCATCTACATGAAGAGCGGCAGCCTCGGCGGAGTGCGATGCTTCAGCGGATATATCCTCCCTTCGGACGGGGACACCCGCAAGACCATCGTCTTCAGCATAATGGTAAACAATTTTGTCGGCCGGCAGGCGGATCTTCTGCCCGTGCTCGACAATCTCATCCTCGAATTGGCAAACGAAAACTGATATGAAACGCATCCTCCTCGCGGCACTGGCCGCAATGCTCCTGATCCCCGGCGCGAACGCGCAGAAACCCCTGTCTTTCAATAAGGTAGAGATCAAGGGCACGGCAGACGAAATGGTCGCCGCCCTCGCGAAGAAGGGCTTTAAGTACGAAGAAACCAACGACGGCGTGCCGCTGGTGATAGGCAAGTTCGCCGGCTACTCCGACGTGGAGGTTAACATCATCCCCGGAGCAGACAGCATCGTCTGCGCCATCCGCGCGGAAATCCCCCCGAGGCTCTCGTGGGTGAAGCTGGAGAACGACTACTCCGGTCTCAAGAGCATGCTCACCAAGCAGTACGGCAAGCCGGTGGAAGAGGTTGAAGAGTTCAAGGACGGTCCCTTCGAGGAAAGTTCCGGCAAGCTCGTCAGCCTCATCAAGAACAACTGCACCTTCCGCACCGTCTTCACTCCGAAGGAGGGAAAAGTAACCCTGATGCTCAAGCACCAGGGTCCCATCTGCTACGCCTGCATCCTCTACGAGAACCTATAGGGATTCTATCCAGGCTTTCATCTCCGGCACTTTCGCGAGTGCACTCTTGAACAGCGCCCACTGGTTGCGGGTGCGGTCCATGTTGTGGGAAGGATACTTGATCTTGTAGTAGGTGTCCCCGTTGATATAGTCCGCGAAGAATCGGACGCACTGCATGTAGGGGAAGAGGCATGCCGCGAACGGCAGCATCTCCCACTCCAGCGGGGTCAGGAAAACCTTGGCAGACTCGATGTAGCCCTTGCTGAAAGCCTTGAATATCTCCATGTTGAAACCCACCTTGGCGGTGTCGGGATCATCTTCCGCCACGAAATTGGCTGCCGTGCGGAGGAAGTCGCCGAAATCCGAGAAGACGAAGCTGGGCATGACGGTGTCGAGGTCGATGACGCAGAGCACGTTGCCGTCCTTGTCGAACATCATGTTGTTGACCTTGGTGTCGCAGTGGCAGATGCGCTTGGGCAGTTTCCCTTCGCGGAACAGGCGCTCGGCCTTCGTCATCTCCTCCTCATATTTGTATATGTCCTCCACCAGGGCCTTCACCTCGGAATCCGCCATCCGCCCGGCCTTATCGGCCGCAACCGCCTCGCGAAGCTGGCGTGCACGCAGTTCCATGTTGTGGAAGTCGGGGATGGTCTCGCCGAGGGTATCAGGAATGTCCGCCAGCTGGGCTTCAAAACGCCCGAACGCCTTGCCGGCGTAGTAGGAGTATTCGGGGGTGACGGCCTCGAAGGTGAGGGCGTCCGGGATGAACACGGAGATGCGCCAGTAGGTCTCGCCATCGGTCCAGTATGTCTTGGGAGAGTCCTTCAGGGGCACGAAGCGGAGCACCTTGCGGTCCAGGTCGGCCTCGCCGGCGGCTTCCAGCTTGGCGCGGATGTGCCGGGTGACGGCCTCTATGTTGTGCTGGAGGAGTTCGACGTCCTGGAAGATGGCGTTGTTGATGCGCTGGAGCACATAGTCTTCCGGCCCGTCCGCGGAAACCTTGAAAGTATCGTTTATGAGTCCGTTGCCGAGGGGCTTCACTTCCTTAATATTACCCTTGATGGCAAATCTGCCTGCGATGGCTGCGAGTTCCTGCTGTGTTTTCATCTGATAAGGTCATTAGTTCTGCGAAGATAGTTATTTTTCGTATATTTGCCTTTGTTTAAAACCACATTGTCATGAGGAAATTGTTCGTTTTGTCCATGTTGCTCCTGACCTGCCTGTCGGCGTTCGCCGAGCCGGGAGCAAAAAGAGATGAGCGCAAGGCCCGGAAAGATTCCATCAAAGTAGCCGAAATGGTCGGCGCGCACCGCAAGGGCACCAAGATCAAGCTGGACGGCATAGTACTGGACAAGGATCAGCAGGCGCTGCTGCTTTCGAACATCGACGGCGTTGATTACAACGAAGCATGGGCGGACTTCCGCGGGCAAAGGCGTCTCGGCAACGGCCTGGTCATAGGCGGGTCGGTGCTGATAGGTGTCGGAGCCGCAGCAGAGGTTGTCGCACTCGGATATGTAGTCGTTGGAGTGCTGGTCGCTGCATTCTCTCTCGGGCAGGCGGACATGAACGAGGTCATGAAACCGGCAGGATACTTCGCCGGCGGAGGAGCGGCTTCAGCGGCGCTCGGTGCAGGCGCTCTGGCCTTTGGCATCCCCATCCGCGTGAAAGCCGACAAAAAGATGAAAGCCACCTGCGAAGGGTATAACAATGCCAGCGAGAGAGTCAGCAAAGAGGTGATTTTCGGAGGCACCAATTCCGGTGTCGGCATAGCCTTCAATTTCTAGTTTTTATGAGACGATTTCTTCTTGCCGGAGCGGTTCTGGCCGTTTCCGCCGTATTTGCGAGCGCTCAGGATTTCAGCAAATACCCCAACCCCGAGTTCGCCCGCGCGATATCGGAGAAACCGTGGATTGCCAGTCTCAACACCTGCCCCTACGAAATGGCCGTTCAGCCCGGGCCGGACACGAAAGCCCCCCGCGGCTACAAGCCCTTCTATATCAGTCATTACGGACGTCACGGCGCACGTTCGGGATGGGATCAGAAGCATTATGATCATGTGATCTCCGCCCTCACGGCGGCCAAAGAGGCGGGCATCCTGACCGCAAGCGGCGATTCCCTCCTCATGGAAACCGAATTGGTAAATAAGGCCACTAACAGGATGGACGGACGCCTGACCGTACGCGGGCAGAGGGAGCACCGTGCCATCGCCAACCGCATGTACAAGCGCTTCCACAGGGTATTCCGCCGCGGAAGCCGGAATGTGCGGGCGTTCAGCAGCACCATCCCCCGCTGCCTCGTGAGCATGGCGGCATTCACCAACCAACTCAGCGAACTGGACCCCAGGTTGAATATCGTCATGGACTGCGGAGAACAGATCCAGAAAGAGATAACGAATGACTCCGCCAAGGAGATAAGGCCCAGACTATACCACATTTCGGATTCGCTCAAGGCCCAGATAAAAGACGGCCTGCCGGAGATGATGTGCAGGCTGTTCACCGACACTACCGCCGCGAAGCAGTTCGTGCCGGATCCCAAGGCCTTCTCGAGAGACATCAACGCCGTTGCGTGCATCTGCCGCTCGTTCGATTATGACATAGACATGTTCCGCTATCTCCCCTTCGACTTGGTCTATGCCTGGGCGGATTACACTAATCATTACATGTACCTCGGGCAGTGCAACTCCATACCGTTCGGCGACAGCCGCATGGAACGCACCAAGCCGCTGGTAAACATGATCGTCCGCCAGGCCAACGAAGCGCTGGAATCCGGCAAGATTGCCGCCGACCTGCGCTTCTCCCACGATTTTCCCATGATGGCACTCTGCAGCTATATCGGGGTGGAAGGCGTAGGCGAACGATATGATACGGACGGTGCGCGGAAGAACTTCATCTCCACCTACGTATGCCCGTTCGCAGCCAACCTGCAGATTGTTTTCTACCGCTCGCGTAAGGCGGGAAAGCCCGTTCTGGTGAAGGTGCTGATGAACGAAAACGAGGTGAGGCTGATGGATTTGGAGCCCGTGCAGGGGCCATATTACAGCTGGGAAGCCCTCCGCGAGAAAATTTCTCGATAATATTTTTGCATTTTAGCAAAAGTATTGTACCTTTGCAGTCCGCTTTCGGGCGGACACCTATTGAGATGTGGTGTAATGGTAGCACTACAGATTCTGGCTCTGTCAGTGAGGGTTCGAATCCTTCCATCTCAACCACCCCGGCGGGGTAGCTCAGCTGGTTAGAGCGTCGGATTCATAATCCGGAGGTCGTGGGATCGTGACCCACTCCCGCTACTCGGCCGACAATCGTCAATACAATATATATATTTCGGAACTGCCCTGCGAGGCGGTTTTTTCTTTTATATATCAGTGCGTTACGGCGGTTTGGGTTTGCGGCAGAAAGTCTATCATTGGGAACCACAAACTCAATGTCTATCTAAAAGCCATAAGAGACCTCTGCGTGATAGACAAACCTATCTTCTCCCACGTCGCCAGACACACCTATGCTACCAGGTGTTTGAATAGAGGGATACGCCTGGAAGTGGTCGCCAAACTCCTGGGACATAGCACAACCAGAATCACACAGCACTATGCAAAGCTCCTTAAAGACAATATCTTGAATGAAGTAAAGGATGCTTTTGAGAAGTCACATTGATAGATTTCTATCCGTCAGGGCCTCTAAGGGTGCTATCATCTGCGCTACAAGGAAAAGCGAAAAAAAACCTTTCTGTAATCAACAATGTATCATAAGGATAGGGTTGTTGATTGCCTCAAAACGGCATTGATGGGCGTTCTGTGGCACATTTCTTGAACATCATATAGTACAAGTATTAGTTTTTGTACTATGAAGAACATTTTATTAAGTATTTTGTTTTTAACATCGGCAGTCTTTGCTCAAGCTCAAACAAAATCCGTTACTCTTGATTTGCTTGGTTCTTCCGGAATAGCCGGTGTGTCTTTTGATTCACGATTCAAAGGGAATCACGGATTCGGGTATAATGTAGGACTCTCCTATGCCTACGGGACGGGGACTCTCAGCAGCTATTCAGTGAATGGGATAGGAATTCCTCTGGAAATCAACTATCTCCTAGGGCAGCGGAATAGCCATTTGGTTCTTGGACTTGGCATGACAAATGGTATTTACAAGTATTCGGCTAAGTCTATCATAATAGGATATGGTGATGACGCGACTGATATTAAGACTGAACAAACCAGTGGCACTGCTTGGGGGTACAATTTCTTTGGTGATATAGGATACCGTTTCCAGAAGGAGAAAGGTTTCACATTCGGTGCAGGCATCAAGCCAACATTCACATTTGACAATGGAAAGATAAACGAACGTTGGTTTATGCCCTATCTAAGTTTCGGTATCTCATTCTAAATAGTTTAACATAAACTCTTAAAGTGATACACCCTTGTAGGATGTATCATTTTTTGTATGAAGACTGTGAAGATTCGGCGGTATCACAGAATTTGCAAGTTTTTGGATAGTTTGCTCTTGTCAGAGAGGTGGGAGATCGGTTCCCATTTGTTCCCTATCAAGAGCTCAGGGAATCTTGGAAGATCGATTCTAACTACTTGATATAAAACAAAAAAACCACCTCGCAGGGTAGTTTCGGATATATAGAGAAGGTTGTTGTTCGCGGGTGATTTCTGAACTGCCCTGCGAGGCGGTTTTTCTTTTTTTTATATATTTGAAGCGTTCAAACACTCTTGCCTTGAAACGCTTACGCAATATCGCCCTGTCCGTTCTCCTGCTGCTGTCTCCGCTTGCGGAAGACACGGGGCTGGCACAGGTTGCGCCTGATTCGCTGCTGCTGCGTTTCAAGTCTTACTCGGCCTGGCGCTCCCCCGAAAAGGTGTATCTGCATTTCGACCGGAGCTGCTATACGGCCGGGGAGACGATATGGTTCCGGGGCTGGATTCAGGAGGCATCGGCCCTGTCCCTTCTCCCTCCGAGCAACTTCCTTTATGCCGAACTGCTTGACGGACGCGGCGAGGTTGTGGTCAGGGTAAAAATCAAGCGGACGAACGATGCCTTCCCGGGGTGCATGGACCTTCCGGATAATCTGGAAACGGGATTCTACACCATCAGGGCCTATACGCTTTGGCAGCTTAACGGCTCCGAAGACTATCTTTTCAACGACAGAATCCGTATCATCGGTGGCAAAAAAAGGGAGGACACCCCCAAATCTTCGTCTTCCGACATTGCAATCAGTTTTTGGCCCGAAAGCGGCCGATACTTCGCCGGGCAGAGTTCGGTAATAGGTTTCAAGGCGGTAGACAATCTTGGCAGGAGCGTGGATTTCAGCGGCACCCTTGTAAGTGACGGAGGCGAAACCCTGGAACCGGTCCTTACCGTCCATGACGGCATGGGGGTCTTCTCCTTCCTGCCGCAGCAGGGCAAGACGTACAGCCTTATGGATGCTTCCGGCAAGAAATATCCTCTGCCGCCGCCCGCTGAAGAAGGGGCCCTGCTGCAACTCCACGTCCGCCCGGGCCGATACTATATAAGCGCCCTCGGTTATGGCGGCGGAGCGGCAAGCCTTCTGGTCCGCGATGCCGCCGAGCTTCGGCCGGTCTCAAATATCGAGCTTGGCGGCAAGGTGTCAACTTTCGTGATTGATAAATCTTATTTTCGTCCGGGTATCAATCACTTCCTGATTGTCGATTCCCGGGGACGGATAATGGCTGAAAGGCTTTTCTTCGTCCGCGACAGCGAAGCTCCCCTTTGCAAGTTGGAGATGACGACCTTCCTTCCAACACCAAGAGCGCTTACAAAAGCGGTCGTTTCCTTGAATAAACCCGACGGGACTCCGCTGGAAGGGATCTGTTCGGTGTCAGTCGTCAGAGGGACTCTCAAGAACTGGCAGCAAAGTGACGGGATATCCTCCTACATGGGTTTGAGCAGCGAACTGAAAGGCAATATCAACAAACCGTATTATTATTTCGACCCGGAGATCCCCGAGAAGGAGAGAGACGCTGCGCTGGACCTGCTCATGATGATCCAGGGATGGCGCTTCTACGATTTGGAAAAGATGGCAGGCAGGGGAGACTTCAAAATCAGGCATCGCAGGGAGCTGGCTCAGGAGATACGAGGAAGCGTTTCGAGCGGGCGCTCCCCCAAGATACCCGAGAACTATTCATTCACCTTCATGATTCCCAAGCAGAAGGTAATGAATTATCTGCAGGTCGAAAGGGGCAGGTATTTCATCATCGACAGCCTTGATTTCCAAGAGAATACCGAGATGCTGATAAATATCGGCAAGCTGCCCAGGGGGAAGCGTTATTTCCCGAATTGGGACGGCGATCCCGTTGCGGGTCCGTATATTTACAAGCCGGCCCCCGGTTTTTCGGACGAAACGAAACTGACGCCGCCGACCATGAGAGATCTCGCCCCCGGCGATACTTTGCAGGCGGCGGTCGTCATAGCGTCCTATGGCGATGACGACGTGCTGGTCTTCGGCAGAAGTTACCGGGAGGATCTTACCACGTACAAGGACTGGACCCTGATAGAGTACCTGAACGTGACGAAGCCCATATTCGAATACGACGGCGATAACATGTACAACCGCAACAAGCGAAGAAGCACGTCGTATTCCGATGATTTCGAAAGCGATTTCGACGCCGATGAAGAAGATGACGAAAGAGGAAAGGTGAAACTCATCGTGGAAGACAATGAGGAGGCCTGGTGGAGTTATGATCAGGTGCGTCTGGAAGATCTTCGTTCGCTGAGTATCGCCACGCAGGCCGATCCCATTTATGGCGGCGACGGCGGCGTCGTACATATCACAATGAAGCCCGGAGGCAGACAACGCTACTTCGACCGCGACCCTTCGCTGCTGTATTTTGTTCCTCTCGGCTATCAGGTTCCGCGATATTTTGATTCACCCCGTTACGACCGGGGGGAGGATTTCGGATATGACGCCCGCAACACGATTCTGTGGGCCCCCGAAGTGGTCATTGATGACGGACGTGGAACAATTGAATTCTGCAACAGCGACAGGCCGGACTTCCCCTACGTTATCCGGATCGAGGGCATGAGCGCAGACGGCCGGCCCTTCTCCCGCCACTGCATCGTCGATCCGAAATAGTCGACCAGTGTCTGAAATTTAAGGATTCCATCGAAAAGGCAGGCAAGATGTTTATCGTCAAATAAGCAACAGTCTGCGAAGCAAATGCATCCTGGCCCATCTCGGGGCGACCTGCGGAATCATCCGGCTCTTTGGAGCATTTGAACATATCCGGTAGGAGCGCACACTGACATCAATTCCCAGCTCATGCATCGAGGCGACAAAACGGTCCTCGAAGTCGGCCTCTACAATACGGCGTGCAAAGTTTAGGTTAAGACGCCCTCCATAACTCACGCATCCCACCGCTCCCGGGCGGATCTTGGGACGTCCGAGTATGAAATCGACATCTTTTACATAGTGTCTCATTTCTTCCGGAAGGTCGATAACGCCGATGTTGGACATGGTTTGAGAGCAATACAGGTCGCCCTTATGGGTTTTGATATAATTGATTACAGGCTTTTTGATGAAGAGTGGGATACGCCTGATGGCGGGATTGTCTTCGAGCGCGACATTGCCGGCGACCCGGGTTGTAAGTCGGCCCGGCTGTGCAAAGATCTGTTTCTGACGTTTCACCTCTTCCAGTATGTCGCCGAACGAAAGGTCTCCGTTGCGGACATCGATCCCAAGGTGCACGTACGAAGAGAAATTACGAAGCGTAACACTCCCGAAGATGGGTCTCAGGTTGACAGGGACCTCGATCTTCATGGATGTCAGCTTTGAGTCCGGATCCTTCGCGCGCCTCACTTCCTGAAGGGACTTGAGCATCGTTGCAGTGATGAACTCCGTTACCGTACAGCCCATTTCCTTTGTCTTCTGCCGGATCTGATCTATGGGGATGGAAACACGTACTCCGTCATGGACATCGTGCCTGCCGATGGTTCCCTTAAGATGATAGGCCCGGGTTTCTTTGTCGAGTTCCCCCTTTATGCCAGAGAAGTGGTCGAAACTATCCTCCATTTCAGAATAGCTGGGGTCCTGTTCCGGATCCAGTATCCATCCCGACGACGGGATCTGCGCCCCGTAACGCATGCGAAGATATTCTGCAGTAAGGCTGAGCAGGAAGGTCATCGCCCCATAGCCATCAGTCAGGACGTGGAACACATCGAGGACTATTTCGTTGTCTTGGGCAGACACTTTAAAAAGAAAACCTCCGTTCCTGCGGAAATTGAAAGGCTCCATACCCCCGTCGGAACTGAGCACAGGCTTGTTTTCCAGACGGCGGAGTATCCACCAGAAGAAGCCCCTGTCCAGACCATAGCAGAAACTGGGGAAGCGGGCGGCGGTCTTCTCCAGAGCCCGGCCGAGTATATCTTTTGAAATGTCTTCGTTCAAGGCGACAGACATCCTGAAGGTCGTGGCATACCGTCTTGTGCGGCAGGCGGGGTATATGAGGGAGGCATTGTCGAGCCTCGTCCAGGTTGGTGGCGTCATATCGTTCGGTTTTTTGTACCACAAAGGTAAAACCTCAGGCCCATGCCCAAAAACGTTGTACGCCGATATATCGTTTTTGTGACAAAAATCAGTTGAAAGTGACAAAACAGCCGAATCTTGTGACGAAAACAAAATATGCTTATCTTTGTCACAACAAAAATGATGACCAAAATGAAAGTATATCCCAAAGCTTTCGTTAAGTTCATGCCCGTTTTCGTTTATGCTCTGGTGCTGCCGGCATTCTATCTGCTGAGCATCCTATGGTATGAGCCCACGCGCATGCACGAAATGCTCTGCGCCGGGGGCGAGCATCTGTTCACACTGAACATTTCAATTACCGCGGCCATAATCCTGGTAGTCATGTTATTCAGCAGACTGCTGCTCTGGCTGTTGCGAAAACATCTCAACATGAATATGGGGTGGTTTTCCCTGTGGTGCGTGAACGAGACAGTGCTTGCATCTGCTTTTACCGCCTTGTATCTGGTTTTGATGGGGCATGGAGAGGACGGCAGTTTCTTTGCATATTTCGGCCGTTGCATAGCCATGCTGGGGTCGCTGTTCATCTATCCTTATCTTATCCTTACCCTTGCATTTTGCCTCAACGATGCCCAAAGCGGCGCTCCTGCCGAAAGCGGGTACAGGCTCAAATTCTACGACCTGAGGCATCAGCTTAAATTCATAACCTCCGCAGAATCGGTGCTTTACATCGAATCGAACGAGAATTACATTATCGTCCATTATGAGGAAAACGGCATCGAAAAGCGCTGCCAGATACGCAACACCCTCAAGAATGTGGAAGAAGTATGCGAGAAGGCAGGATTCGTGCGGACGCACCGCTGTTATATTGTAAACCCTCAGCACGTAAAACTGGTCCGCAAAGGCGAAGGAGGCTTCTATTTCGCCGATCTGGATATGGGGGAAGAAAACGGGATTCCCGTTTCGCGTAAATACTACGACAGCGTTACTTCTGTCCTATAACTATTTTAATCCTGGAACGAATACCCCGCCCCGGCGTGGGTCTGGAGGTTGGCGGCGTATAGGCCGATCTTGCGGCGGATGCGGGCGACGGTGACGTCGACGGTGTGGTCGGTGACTATCACGTCGTTGGGCCAGACGGCATCCAGCAGTTCCTGGCGTGAGAACACGCGGCCGCGGTTCTCCAGGAACAGCTTCAGCAGCTCATATTCGGTCTTCGCGAAGGTGACCGGTTCGCCATCCACCGAAATCTCCCGGGCGTCGGTGTCTATCTGTATTCCACGGAAGCGGATTCCGTTGCGCACGGCTCCCAAACGGGCCTCGACCACATTAATGATATAGTCTCCCGTCTTTTCGTACTCAGCCACCAGGTCGGAGAACACGGTGCCGTTATCGTAACCATACACATGGTTATCCAGATTCTCCACATTCTGCTGTTTGAGCTTATTGCGGCAAGCGTTGATGCGGCGTTCAACATCTTCCGAAAGAGAGATGTCGTAGTCTTCCTTACGGCCTGCCAGCAGGGTGTTCATCCGCGTAAGCGCCTCATCTACAAGGGAGAATATCTTCTGTAATCCACCCTCCTGCCACTCGGTGAAGACAATTTTGTTCTCCCGCTTGCGGCGGATGATGCGGGCAAGGTTGAAGCAACTGTCGCCAATGGATTCCAACTCGCTGATCTGGCGGATCATAGCGCGGTTCTTCTCTTTGGTTTCATCGGACAGATGGGCATCTCCTACCTCCCCGATGTAGCGTCCGATCTCGTTCTCCATGCGGTCGCTGAACTCCTCAGCCTTCCGGATCCGCTCAAAGAGCTTGCCGAAGGCCTGATCATCCGCAGTAGCATAGAGTTCCTTCACCATGCCGAACATGCGCTGCATCTTCTCGCCGAACACCACTATCTCCTTCTGCGCCTGCAGCACGGAGATTTCCGGGGTCTTCATGAGACCTCCGCGGATGAATTGCAGGCGGAACTCCTCCTCTTCCTCGCTCTGTTTGGGCTTGATGATGGTGCACACAAGCTTCTCTATCTGGGGGATGAACCAGATGAGGACAGCGGTGTTCACCACGTTGAAGGCTGTGTGGAAGGCTGCCAGTGCGAAGGAAAGCTGCACCGGGCTCTGGCTTTCGGCGGTCGGATCCATCCCCACGATGCCACAGACCATACGCACGAAGGGGAAGAACAGGGCGAGCACCCACAGTACGCCGAAAACGTTGAAGAGCAGGTGAGCCATTGCCGTCCGTCGGGCCTGAGTGTTGGCAGACATGGCCGCGAGGTTGGCGGTCACCGTGGTGCCGATGTTCTCTCCCATGACGAGGGCTATGCCCTGGAAGATGGTAATGGCGCCGGTGGAGCAGAGCACCATCGTGATGGCCATCAGCGCAGCGGACGACTGCACGAGGGCGGTCAGCACGGAACCGATGAGGAGGAACAGCAGGATGGTGCCGTAGTTGGTCTTGAAGCTGGCGAAGAAGTTTACGACGGCTGGCTTGCTGGCGAGATCCATCTCCACGCCCGTGGCCTTCAGCATACCCAGGGCGAAGAGCAGGAAACTCAGTCCGAAAAGGAAATCGCCCACATAGCGGTGTTTGCCGGTTTGTATGAGGATGATGGCCACCAGGAATACCGGCCAGACCACGTTGGCCATGTTGAAGGAGAAACCGGCAGACATGATCCAGGCGCTCATGGTAGTGCCGATATTGGCACCCATAATTATGGAGATGGCCTGGGAGAGGGTGAGGAGGGCCGCATTCACGAAGGATACCGTCATGACGGTGGTTGCGGCGGAAGACTGGACGGCGACCGTCACCAGGGCGCCGGTGGCCACGCCGGAGAAGCGGTTGGTGGTCATTGCGCCAAGGAGGTGACGCAACTGCGGGCCGGCCATTTTCTGGAGGGCCTCACTCATCACCTTCATTCCATATATCAAGAGGGCTATAGAGCCCAGAAGTTTCAAGACTATCAGCATAAAATGGTCTTTTGGTCTACAAATTTAAAAAATTATAGCCACTTTCCGGGATTATTTTTTATTTTTGCGTTGTGGCCATTGTGCCACAATGTTTTAACCGGTTAAATTTTTAAAGTTTATTGCCTTATGAAGAAGATTTATGTCATTCTCGCAGTTGTTGCTCTTCTGAGCTTCACCGCATGCGGAAACAAGAAGGCCAAGGAAGCCACCGCAGAACCCGCCGCCAAGGAAGTTGTTACTGAAAAGAGCGCTCAGGACGAGGTTGCAGACGCCGTCAAGGAAGCTGCAGTCGACGTGGCAAAGACCGGCATCAGCGCTGGTGCAGAGGCCGTCAAGAACGAAATCAAGAAGTAATTATTGCTTATTTGATTTTTATGCCCTCTCGGGAGAGTTCCGGGAGGGTATTTTTGTGTCCTGTTTCGTCAACCCAGCCGAGGCAGTCTTCGAGAACGGTGACTTTGAAACCGGCTTTGAGAAGGTCTTCCGCTGTGTTACGGACACAGTATTCCGTGGCGATACCTGTTACGTAAACCACCTCTGTACCAAGCAGCTGCAGCACTTCCCCGAGGCTTTGGCCGGCGGCATTGCGACCTTCGAACCCGGAATACTGCTCCTGGGCGGGATCGCATCCTTTATTGAAGGTAAGCTCTTCGGTAACGAAAGGCTTCAGGTCGTCGTGGATCTCCCCGCCACGCGTTCCGGCCACGCAGTGAGGGGGCCAGGGGCCTCCCTGCTCAACGAACGAGCAATGGTTTGCGGGATGGTGGTCACAGATAAAAAGAACGGGTATTCTGCCTTTGTTGCGTTCTAAAAGGGCCTTTGTGGCGGCTACGGATTCCATGGAATGCCCGCAGGCAAGGGATCCACCGGTAAGAAAATCGTAGAGTTCGTCAACAACGACGATCGCTTTTTCCATAATCTAGTCTTTTGTGATTGTTACGACCGCCCAGACCTCGCAGCCTTCCCCGCGTCCTACGAATCCGAGGCGCTCGGTGGTGGTGGCCTTTACGCTCACGGCATCTATCCTTACACCGAGGATGGGCGCCAGCACGGAGCGCATCTCATCGATATAAGGGCGGAGTTTCGGGGCCTGAAGGGCGATGGTGATGTCGGCGTTGCCGACCTTCCAGCCATCTGCGGACAACATTTCCACTACGCGGCGAAGGAGCCCTTTGCTGTCGGCCCCCTTCCATTCAGAAGAGTTGTCCGGGAAATGCAGGCCGATGTCGCCGAGGGCGGCTGCGCCAAGTAGGGCGTCACACAAGGCGTGGATGGCCACGTCGCCGTCCGAGTGGGCCACGAAGCCTTTGTCCGAGGGGATCTGAATGCCGCCGAGCCACATCGGCAGGCCATCTGCGATGGCATGAACGTCGTATCCTTGTCCGATTCGTATCTGCATATCCGCAAAGTTACAATAAAATTGCTAAATTTGTAGACTATGGGTTTTTTCAATTTTTTCGGCGATAACGAGCATCGGGTCTTCGACTACAAACCGATGTATTACGATAAAGAGAAAGAGGAGCGCATGCGCAGGTTCAAGGCCGTGGACGGAAGCATGGATGCTGACAGGAAAGACGGCGAATACGTACCCGGCAGCTATCTGCACGGGGCTTTCCGCGACGGAGCCTACCAGCACACCCGCAACCGCATGAAGGGCGTGCAGACCATAATCGGCATAGTGACCCTGCTGCTGATAGCCGCGGTGCTGTACTTTATCGCCAAATTCTATTCGATGCTATAATGGGAAAACTTAAGGTACTTCCGGCAAACATTGCCAACATGATAGCCGCCGGCGAGGTGGTGCAGCGGCCCGCATCCGTAGTCAAGGAACTGATGGAGAATGCGATAGACGCGGGCGCCACCCAGATCGACGTGGTTGTGAAGGATGCCGGCCGCACCAGCATCCAGGTGATAGACAACGGCTCCGGCATGAGCCCAGCCGACGCGGTGCTCTGCTTCGAAAGGCACGCCACTTCCAAGATCGCGGAGGCGGAAGACCTCCAGCACATCACCAGCTACGGCTTCCGCGGAGAAGCCCTGGCCAGCATCGCCGCCGTGGCGGAAGTCACCCTCAAGACCCGCCGCGTTCAGGATGACACCGGCACCCAGGTCACGATTTCCGACCCAACCGCCGTCAAGACCAGTTCGGTGGCCGCGCCCACGGGCAGCAACTTCCTGGTGCGGAACCTGTTCTACAACACACCCGCCCGCCGCAAGTTCCTCAAGAGCGACAACATAGAGCTCAAGCATATCATAGAGGAGTTTACCCGTGTGGCACTCACCTGCCCCGAAGCAGGATTCTCCCTGAATTCCAACGGGCGGGACATATTCCGCCTGCGTCCGGCCAAGTCCCTGAAATTCAGGGTACTGGACCTGCTGGGCGCCAACGTTACTGGGGATCTTGTAGATATCAACGCCGAAACCTCCCTGGTGCGGGTGCGCGGATTCCTTGCCCGTCCCGACACCGCCCGCAAGACGGTGGCCAACCAGTTCTTCTTCGTGAACGGACGATACTTCCGCAGCAGCTATCTGCATAAGGCAGTGATGAAAGCCTACGAGGAATATCTTCCCGAAGGCTATACTCCCTCCTACTTCATCTGGCTGGAAGTGGATCCTGAGGCCGTAGACGTGAACATTCACCCTACCAAGGCCGAGGTGAAGTTCGAAGAAGACGCGGTCATTTTCCAGACAATCTATGCCTGCGTAAAGGAAACGTTGGGGAAGAATGCCTTCGGCGAGGGCTTGGATTTTGACACGGAGGGCCGCGTGGAGATGCCCCAGATGGGGTCGGCCTTCGACGAGTATCGGGGGCCAACTTCCTCCGCTCCCGCTCCGCCGCTGGACCCGGACTACAATCCCTTCAACATCGGATTCGATGGGGATGGGGATAGGAGTGCCGTGGAGCCTTCTCGGCAAGCAGCGAACGGCACTCCAGACGCAAGCGCTGGCTACGGGGCGCTGTTCGAGCAGAATCAGGCCGTGCAGGCCAAAGCGCTGATAGTGAAGGGGAAATACATCATCGCCCCGTCAGCATCCGGTGTACTCTTGGTCCACATACGCCGTGCCTGGGAACGCATCCTCTACGAACGCAGCCTAAAAGCCCTCTCGAAGAACGTTCCAGTCACCCAGACCGCCCTCTTTCCCGTGCAGGTTCAGGTGGGCGCCTCGGCAAGGCTCCTGTTCGACGAAAACGCCGCCATGCTCGCATCGGTCGGCTTCGACATCAGCCCCTTCGGCACCGACACCGTGGTGGTGAACGGAGTGCCGGAAGGTTATTCCTGCGAGCCCGGCAAGGTGCAGCAGATGGTGCAGGACCTTCTCCTGATTCTTTCTGACGAAACGTCCGGAGTGCCCGAGGTGGTGCGTGCGGCCATGGCATCCAAGTTCGCCACCCTCGGCAGTGTGAACGCCGAACCGCCGCGGAATGCCCTTGAGGCACAGCAACTTATAGATTCGCTCTTCGCCTGCGACAATGCCGAGCTGACCGCCACCGGCAAGAAGATTACCGCGGTGATGAGTGCAGATGATTTAGAAAAAAGATTCCAGTAATGCCCTATATTCAAGAAGACCGCCGGCAATTGCCGATGACCACGCACCTGATTATCATCAACGTGCTGGTGTATCTGGCTACCAGAGTGAACCCGCAGTTCATGTATGAGAACTTCTCCCTGTACTATCCCACTGGGCCCTGGTTCAAATTCTGGCAGCCGCTCAGCTATATGTTCATGCACGGAGGGTTCTGGCACATATTCTTCAATATGTACTCCCTCTATATTTTCGGAAAGGCTGTGGAGCAGATAGTCGGCAGGCGGAGGTTTACAATCCTCTATTTCGCAGCCGGCTTTGCCGCCGCGGCCGCCCAACTGGGAGTTCAGTCGCTTGATCCAGCCATCCAGAGCGTGCCTACCGTGGGCGCATCCGGATGCATCTACGGAGTAATCGTCGCATTTGCGATGATTTTCCCAGAGGCCAGGCTGACGCTGATTTTCCCTCCCGTCACCCTGTCTGCAAAGTGGATGGCCATCATCTTTATCGGCATCGAGCTCTTCACCGGAGTGACAGGTACTCAGGCCGGGGTCGCCCATTTCGCACATCTGGGCGGAGCCCTGATAGGCTGGCTCCTGATCTGGTGGTGGTATAAACGCAAGAAGAATAACGATCATTCCTATGTCCATTATTGATACCGCCCTTGCCGAAGCGCTCGAAGTCTTGAAGCGCGGAGGCGTGATCCTGTATCCTACCGACACCGTGTGGGGCATCGGCTGCGATGCCACCAACGAGGCGGCGGTGGCCCGGGTCTTCGAAATCAAGCGCCGCAGCGAAGCCAAGTCGCTGGTGCTGCTGGCCTGCGACCTGGATATGATTGCCAGGCACATCAAGGAGATTCCGAACATCGCCATCGACCTTGTGGAAGTGAACGACGCCCCTATGACAATCATCTACCCCGGAGCCCAGTATCTGGCCCCGAACGTGGTGGCGGGAGATGGGTCCGTCGGCATCCGGATCCCTCTTAACGAATTCTGTGTCAAGCTGGTACGCAAGCTGCGCAGGCCGCTGGTATCCACATCAGCAAACATCTCCGGCGAGCCCACCCCTTCGTGCTTCGCGGAAATAAACCCCGAAATCGCGGAGGCCGTCGATTACGTTGTGCCGGCCGCGCTCGAGCGGGAATCCACGGGCCGCGCTTCGCAGATAATCAAACTCGGACTCCGGGGAGAAGTCGAAATTATTCGTCCGTAATGGAACTGTTCTACGCATATAAAGTCGGCGGCGGCTACGCCTATCTGGATTCGGAGGAGTCCTATCACTGCGTGCGCGTGCTGAGGCATTCTGCCGGGGATTCCCTGAGCATCATCGACGGGCATGGCACGCTCCTGCACTGCACCCTGAAAGATGCATCGCTAAGCGCCGCTGTGGCCACCATCGTTTCGGAAGAGCCCGGATGGGGCGGTCATCCTTATTATTTGAGAATGGCCGTGTGCCCGACGAAGAACATGGACCGCTACGAGTGGTTCGTGGAGAAGGCGACGGAACTTGGTGTAGATGAGATAGTTCCGGTGATTGGAGAACATTCTGAGAGGCGCAAGGTGCGTGAGGACCGTCTGCAGAAGATTGCGCTTTCGGCTGCCAAGCAAAGTTTGAAGGGGGCTGTGCCGGTCATCGCCCCGGCGGTCTCGTTGGCCAATTTCGTGGGCAGTCTGCCAGGAATGCGCTCTGCTCCGCAGAAAAAATGCTCCGCAGAGCGATCCTGTCAGCCTGCTGAAGAACTGCGGCTGATTGCCTACTGTTCCAACGACGTCGCCACGCGCGGCTCGATAGTCGATGCGCTACTCACGGCAACTGATCCCACCGCGGCAATCACCATCCTGATTGGCCCGGAGGGCGATTTTTCGCAGAACGAGGTACAGGCCGCAATGCGCGCCGGTTTCGAGCCAGTACACCTCGGCCCCAGCCGCCTCCGCACCGAAACCGCCGCCCTCACCGCCGTCGAATCCGTCTACCTCGCCCTCGCCTGCAACCAGGCATACGACAGTTCATCCTTATGAGAATCCGTCTCATACTTTTATCCTTACTGCTCTCGGCCTGCAGCCAGAGCCACTACGTGCAGTTCGGGGGCTATGCGCAGGGGGGCGTGTGGAGCGTGAAGGCTAATATCAAGGGCGTGAAGGCGCGGCCGGCCGAGATCCAGAAGGGCATCGAGGCCATCCTGGAAGAAATCGACACTACCCTCTCGGGATACAACAAACGCTCGCAGCTAAGCCGCTACAATGCCGGGGAGCCTGTCCAGCTCAGCCCGATGTTCCTGGAAGTTAAACAGGCGGCGGACAAATTCAAGGAGGAAACCGGCGGCGCCCTGAACTGCGCCGCGGGGCCGCTGTTCGATATCTGGGGTTTTGGCTTCAAAACCTACTCGCTGCCCTCGGACGAACTCGTCCGCCAGACACTTGCCGATTGCGGAATTGCAGTTTGTTCCGAAAAACGGCCCAAAACGGGAACAAACCAACAACCGAAGTTAAATTTCAACGCAGTAGCCCAGGGCTATAGCTGCGACAAGGTGGCCGCATACCTCTACAGCCTGGGCATCAAGGACATGCTGGTCGACATTGGCGAAATCTTCTGCGACGGCCTCAACCCGTCGGGAAAACCCTGGCGCGTGGGCATTGACAAGCCGGAGGACGGCAACAACAGCCCGGGGGCCAAGATGGAAGGCATCTGGGAATCCAACGGCGGCCCGCAAGGTGTCGTCACATCCGGCAATTACCGTAAATACTACATCAAGGACGGGGTCAAATATTCCCACACCATCGATCCCCGAACCGGATACCCCGTGCAGCATAAGCTGCTGAGCGCCACCGTAATAGCCCCCACGGCGATGGCCGCAGACGCCTACGCCACCTACTGCATGGTGATAGGAACGGAAAAGGCGCAAGAGTTCATACTCTCGCGCCCAGACCTTGAGGCATGTCTGATCTCCGAGGATATTTGGACTTCCCCGGGATTCAAGCTGCAGTAATCTACTTTTTGCGGGTCATTTCATACCTTATAGATCCGTTCGCGTCTTCATAGTTGAACAACGCCTTGTCTCCATCCACATCGAACCCAAACTTGATAGGACTGGAGAAAATGACATGGTCTGCAGAGGTGGGGCCGGGCCAATCGTTGAAAAGATTGCTGATTGAAGTGGCTTTCTCCGGTTCCTCTCCAGCGACATATCTGGTCAAACAGCCACCGCTCTTGTAAGTGATTGTGACAGTTCCATCATTGTAGGTATAGTCCCCTTTGTAACGGACACCCCATGCGGTGATGATCATGTCGGCCTTACCGCCCTTGAGTTCAAGATACATTCTGGTGGCCTGGCCGTCATTCTCGTAGCAGAACCACTGCCCTTCTTCGGAAGCGCCATTTTCCTTGTTGCAACCTGCGAAAAGAACCATAATGGCCGCAGCTGCTAAAACAAATAACTTTTTCATATTAATAATTAATTGATGTTTCTCTGCCACAAATATAAACAATCCGCCCCAATATACAAAAGGGCGGATTGAAAAACTACCGAAAACTGTTGAAAATCAAGGAGTATACTCCAGGATGTCCGAAGGCTGGCAATCCAACTCGCGGCACAGGGCCTCCAGCGTGGAGATGCGCAGAGCTTTAACTTTGCCGGTCTTGAGGATCGACATATTGGATGGGGTTATGCCGATCCGCGTGGCCAACTCGCCGGAACTCATTTTCCGACGGGCCAGCATCACGTCTATGTTGATCATTATCGGCATGACTACTTCTCCTCTGCTGCAGGCTGTTCTTCAGGGTTGACCTTCTTGCCGAGATAATCCGGCAGGTCCATGCCTGCCATCTTGAACAGGTCGCTGAGCGGAGGCACGCTTCCCATCAGGCCGGAGACGAAGTTTGCGGTCGCGGTCTTCCCGTTCACGGAAGAACCACCGTCCCAAACGGTCACCTTGTCGATGTTGATGCCCTTCACAGCCTCGACCTGGGTCTTCACGAGCTCAGGCAGCTTGTCGGCGATCATCATCATTACAGCCTTCTGGGCATCGCCCTCGGCGGCACCGACCAACTGGTTGAAACCCTGTGCCTGCTTGGTCAGGATCTCGAACACACCGCGTGCCTGTGCATCCATCTTCGCATAGATGGCGTCAGCCTCACCCTTTGCCTTGCGGCGGATCTGCTCGGCTTCAGCCTCTGCGTCGATGATGGCCTTCTCCTTCTCGATCTGGGCGGCGACCACCACGTTTGCCTGCTGGGTTGCCTTTTCGCGCTCGGCACGTGCAAGCTCAGCGTCACGCTCGCTCTGGTATGCCTCCTCGAGGGCCTTTGCGGCCTGCACCTTTTCGGCGGCGACTGCGACTCTAGTGGCCTCAGCGGTCTTCTGGCGGCGCAAGGCATCGGAGTTCGCGATCTCGATCTTCGCGTTGTTTTCACCCTTCACGGCGTCCGCATCGGCGGCAGCCACGTTCACACGGGTGTCCTTATCGGCGATAGCCTTACCGGTTTCACCGTAACGGTTCTGCTCTGCAACGCTCTTCTTTGCGTCGTTGATGGCCTTCGCGGCAGCCTCCTTACCGAGGGCCTCGATGTAGCCGGATTCGTCCCGGATATCGGTGACGTTCACGTTGATGAGCTTCAGGCCGATCTTGCGGAGCTCAGCCTCCACGTTGGTGGAAACGTTCGCAAGGAACTTGTCGCGGTCGGCGTTGATTTCCTCGATGTCCATCGTTGCGATGACCAGACGCAGCTGGCCGAAGAGGATATCGGTGGCGATGCCCTGGATGGCGCTGGTGGTGAGCCCGAGCAGGCGCTCTGCGGCGTTGGTCATGTTCTCAGGCTCGGTGCTGATACCCACGGTGAAGCGGCAGGGGACGTCCACGCGGATGTTCTGCTTCGAAAGGGCGTTGGTGAGGTTGCACTCGATGCTGATGGGGGTCAGGTCGAGGAATGCATAGTTCTGGAACACGGGCCAGATGAATGCTGCGCCACCGTGCACGCACTTGGAGGAGCCGTGGCGGCCAGTCTTACCGTAGATGACAAGGATCTTGTCTGAAGGGCAGCGCTTGTAGCGCTTCAGGATGGCCGAAATCGTGATGAAGATGACGGCGACGATGATCAGGATTACGTAGATTTCCATATCGTTATACAATTAAAGAGTTTAATTCTTCTACCAGGAGAGTGCTGTCGTTGATGACCTCCACGACCTTGATGGGCGTGCCGGTCTTGATGGTATCGCCATCGGTGAGAGCGATGTACTCGCGCACGGCGTTGGCGATGGTGATCTGCACCTTGCCTTCGCCCGAGCGCTCGCCGGGGATGGTGAGATAGACCTTGCCGGTGCAGCCCACCGCAGCCTCGTTAACATCGATGTTGCCGCTCTGCTGCATGCTCGCGAGGAGTTTGAAAAGATACATCACGATCGCCACCAGGGCTATACCCACGAGGGCCGAGATGATGATGAGGACCGCCTTCGACTGAACACTGTCCTTCAGCAGGATGGCCGTCCATCCGAAACCGAGGATAAAGTTCACGAAGTTGCGGAAGGTGTAGAGATTGATGCCTCCGTCAAGATCCCCGCCCATGTCGGAAGGATCCACGTCGAAGTCGGTAGCTCCATCCACATCCGCACCTATGAAGGTAAGGATGCTCTGGATGATGAATACGAGCGTCGCAGTGAGGGTGATGCCCCAGAGGATCTTGCTCAAAACGCTAAGAGATGCCCACCAAGTAATCATATACCTATATAAATTAAAATTTGCAGAAAACCTGTTTATTCGTTGTTTTCTGCAAATATATAAAATTTTATTGAATTGCAATAATTATTTGCTAAAATTTCAGAAATTTTTATTTATTTTCCTTTGTATGTGCCCATAAAGAGGATGGCGCCGGTGCTGGTTTCGCGTATCAGATACATGAAGGGGCGGGTGGCGTAGAATTCGGGGATTACCGAAGCGCCAGGGTAATAGGCTGATTCTTTCATGTCGATTACCGTGACTGCAGCCGCTTCAGAGCCTTTTTCATCTACCTTGATCTTGGACTTCTGGAAAACTCTTGAAACGAAAAGAGGGTCTTCTGCCATGGCGGAGAAATCTGCTCCTCCGGTGAAGGCGAGTTTCATCCCGAGGGCCCCAAGTATTTCATTCAAGTCTATCTTGTTCTCTGTTTCGAACTTGGGGAGTTTGAGTTTGACGGTTGTGCTTGACATCCTCATTGAGGGGAAAGTCTCCCCTGTGAGTGCGCCTGCAATATCGGAAAGTTTCTTTCCCTTGTCCGGCAGCAATACCACCATCTGATAGGCGCTGTTACCATAAGAGAGGCCCACCATCTGGAATCCCGCTTCGGCACGGTAAAGCATCTCCGACTGCTTGTTCATATAGTCCACCTTAGCTTCGGATCCATCCTCCCGGGTGAACTTGTCGGCGCTGGTATCTCTTTCATCGAATTTTATTTCCTCGCACCAGATCCCCTTGAAATAGATTGCGTTCATCAACAGGGCATAGGTAGTGGGATCCAGATCATCGAGCAGATTCTTAATCATTCCGTTGGTCTGCTCTTTTGCCCAGTTGTTGATATACGCCAGGGCATCGGCGTTTTCGCTGCCGAAATTGTAACCCTTCGCGAGCGCGTCGTAATAATTGGTAAGGGTTGAGACATAATCCTTTTTCAGCCGGGCCCGGGCAGTGTTGGCAATAAGGGCATTTGCAATGTTCAACTTTACCGTATTGTCCACCTCATAAAGGGATTTTGTCAGGTATTTGCAGAATTCATTGACATCCGCCATCTGCCCTGCGCTATAGCCAAGAAGGTTCAAGATTTCGGTCTGGGTGTTGCCTTCCGCGCCATTACAGAGCATCGACAGGGCATATTCTATGCTGAGCGGGGATACCATAAAACTGGATTCTTCCTGCTTCAGGACCTGACGGAACAGGTTGAATGCGAACGTATTACCGGCCTGCACATAGCCTTGCTGAGCCTTTGTGAGGGCGATATCTTTTCGCTCTATCGGAGTTGTATTATCATTGTTCGTGTTTGCCTTATTGCAGCCGGCCATGCAGGTGATGGCAACCGCCGCCAGTATTAGTGTCATGTGTCTCATAATCGCAAATATAGGTATTTTTACTATCTTTGCGAACGATGACACAGTTCCACGGCAACATGAAAATGGCTGACCTCATAGAGGCCAATTACCATCTTCTGGCGGTGCTCACACGCTTCGGGATAGAGGGGGGATTCGGGGAGAAGACGGTGCGGGACATCTGCGAGAAGAACCATCTGGATACGGACACCTTCCTCCTCATCTGCAACGTCTATACCCACAAGGACCATGAGCCCTCCGAGGAGATACTGCGCGACGGGCATATCGACGACATCCTCCGTTACCTGCACCAGAGCCACGACTACTACATGAGCAACGCCCTGGTGCTGCTGGCATCCACCATCGAGGACCTCATCAAGCCTTGCTC
>JAEEGH010008493.1_pt1 | contig 24263 bp, 16 predicted proteins | sample 9134181 | NCBI WGS metagenome assembly JAEEGH01 (sample SAMN16246544, study PRJNA631951) | gut metagenome | biome: gut microbiome; feature: rumen; material: DP-attached | host: Bos | place: Iran: Karaj | collected 2018-10
GTTTTGCTATATAATCGAGAGATTCTTTCAACCATTATACATATCACTTTCCCACGCAGAAGTTTTTGAATATGTTTCCGAGGACCTCGTTGGTGGTGATGGTGCCTCCGAGGATGTCGGAGAGATGGTTTATGCAAAGGCGGAGGTCTTCTGAGATGAGGTCGCCGCTGAGGCCCATGTGCATGGATTGCATGGCGCGCTGGATGTCGGCGGCTGCGGTGTCAAGGGCTTGCTTGTGGCGCTGGTTGGTGATTATTACTTCATCAGTGCCGGTATCGTTGGTTGAAGCGGCTGCTGCAAGTAAACGCTCCTCTAACTTGTCAAGGCCGATGCCGTGAAGGGCTGATATCTCTAATGCAGAGTGGGGATTCTGATGGTCAGACTTTAACTTGTCGCTTTTGTTGGTCACATATATTATATGCTGATGCTCTTTCTCCTGAATGTCGGGGAAAGGGCTTTTTTCGTCTGCAAGGAGGATGATTATCTGAGCTTTTTCTGCAGCTTTCAGTGAGCGTTCTATACCCATCTGTTCTATGGTATCGTTGGTGTTTCTTATGCCTGCAGTGTCTATAAAACGGAACAGGTAACCGTTGATGGTTATGGTGTCTTCTATGAGGTCGCGCGTGGTTCCTTGTATATCGCTTACGATGGCACGGTCGTCGTGCAACAGTGCATTGAGAAGTGTGCTCTTACCTACGTTTGGCGCTCCGATGATGGCAACGGGTATGCCGTTTTTTATGGCATTGCCGTTACTGAATGATGCTGCCAGACGTTTTATCTCGTTGTTGATATTCTCTGCAAGTGTTCTCAGTTCGCTGCGGTCGGCAAATTCAAGGTCTTCATGGTCCGAGAAGTCCAGTTCCAGCTCCATCAGTGATGTGAGATGCAGTAATTTGTCGCGCAGCTCATGCAGTTTTGTTGATATGCCACCTCTCATCTGCTGCATTGCCACGCGGTGTTGTGCCTCGTTTTGTGATGCTATAAGGTCTGCCACTGCCTCAGCCTGCGAGAGGTCCATTTTGCCGTTCATAAAGGCGCGCTGTGTATATTCGCCAGGCTTAGCCAATACGCATCCTGCCGTCATGAGTTCTGCCAGTATGCTTTGCAGTATGTATGACGAACCATGACAAGAAATCTCTACAGTATCTTCGCCGGTATATGAGTGTGGAGTTCGGCATACAAGAACGATAACGGAGTCGATGATTTTTCCTTCTTCTCCGTTTTCCTTTTGGGCTTTGATATCACCATAATGCATGGTGTATCCTTTGGCTTGTGATATATCCTTGCTGAATATAGAGTTTACAATGCTTACGGCATCAGTACCCGAAACCCTTATTATACCTATTGCTCCTCCCTGAGCGGTTGCAATCGCACAGATAGTAGAACTTTTTGATGAATTTTCGTGCATATCTCTCATTCTTATGTAGTTTCTTTTCTTATACTGTACTCACAACCGCAGTATAGCTGATTGTAGAATCCATTCTCTTTAAGCAGTTGGTTGCGTCGTTCTTGCAGTCCGCCTTTTCTCCAATTACGGTCGTCAAAGCTGATGCCTCCGACTTTTTCTGCAGCCCATTTACCAGCCTCATTAATTTGGCTCAGTGATTTCCATCGACTAGATGCAAGTGTCGTGGTGAACTCTGTTAGTCCGAGTTCCTTACATTTCTCTGCACTGCGTAGCAAACGATATCTGAAACATTCAAGGCATCGTATGCCTCTTTCTGGTTGTCCTTCCGGGCTTAGTCCACATTTGGACAGTTCTGTGGAAACGAAACCTTTCCATGCTTCGTGGTTATAGTCATCGTCTATGATTTCAAGTCCTAATACCTGAGCATATCTTGTTATCTCATTTTTTCGTATGAGATATTCCTGTTCAGGATAGATATTCGGGTTACAATAGAATATCGTGGGCCGAACATCATTATTCAGCATCCATTCAATGATGGCGCTGGAACATGGTGCACAACAACTGTGGAGCAGAACTTGTTTCATAACTGGATTGTAGCGATGTTAAAGTTTAAGAGTTAAGAATCATTGATTCTTAACTCTTAGTATTATAATGTTTTAAATTCAAATCCCTGGTCTTTCAGGTATCTAAGTGAAGCGGGTAGGGCATAGCGCAGTTTCTCTATGCTCTTCAGAGAATCATGGAAAGTAATTATAGAACCGTTGCGTGCATACAAAATTACATTACGAACGACATCAAATGCGTTTAGAAGGTGTGAGTAATCGCGGGTTACGAGATCCCACATTACAATTTTGTATCTACGGCTAAGAATGGTGTAGGCTACATGGAACATCCATCCATGTGGAGGCCTGAACAGGTCAGAATGTATAAGTTCGTTACACATCTCCACATTCTTCATATATGTGCGTGTAAGATGTCGGAGTGAGCCCATGTGATTGTATGTGTGGTTGCCTACACGATGTCCCTCTGCTATTATGCGTTCAAGCAGTTCCGGGTGTCTTTTTACGTTCTCGCCTACGACAAAGAAGGTAGCTTTTGCATCAAATTCTTTTAATACATCGAGAATATAAGGAGTAGCTTCCGGTATAGGACCATCGTCAAACGTGAGATATACCGAGCGCTCTGTGGCGTCCATTCGCCACAGAGCCTTCGGGTACATCCAGCGTAGCCATCGTGATGGTTGCTCTATAATCATTTCTTACTAATGCTTTTTAATTATTCTCCTAATGATCCGCCACGCGACTGATAGAGTGATATAAGCTGATTAAGCTCGGCTGACATTTTATTAGCCTTTGACTTGTCAAATCTTGCCACTATATCCGTCATCTGCTGCATTGCGTAAAGATTATACATGCAGTTACGCTGTGAAGAGATGAAATTACTCTGATTGAGTGATAGATACCACCTGAGATACTGTGTACATGTCTTCCACATAGAGTTTATCACTTGCTCACCTTTCTGCCTCATACCGAGTTCGTAGTAAGTCATAGCGAAATCCATACCACCGTTCAGATAGTTCATTGGCAGATAGTATGTAGGCAGAACCTTCTCTGCATACTCTATTGCTTTCTTAGCCTTATCTTTCTTACCTTCCTTCATCAGGTGTGTAAGAAGTGTACCGAAAAGCCTGCGGTGAGTGTAGCACATACGCGTAACGGTCTCGTCAAGATACAGTCCCTTTTGCTCCAAACCACCGTACTTGAATCGTGTCATAAGGTTGTTATAAACCTTCTCTGTATCGAAATTGTTACTTTCGTTGGTATGGAAAGGGGTAATTCTGTTTACGAGACCTTCCTGAATAAAGTTCTCGCCGAGGTTCATGTAGTTCTCGGCACCAACGGTGTATGCAACGTAGAGAGGACGTGTCCAATTGTGGTTGGCAAGCATCTCGAGCATCATGAGATCTCCCTTGTAGAGTGCGCGCTTACCCACCAGTGATATAGCCATCTTGTCAGGTATTATCGCTGCTCCCGTAGAGTCAACAGGTATCATCATACCACTCTTCTTTACTGCTTCCTTGTCTATGTAGAGATACAGTGTATCAGTAGGTATAATATGCTCTCCTTCCTTATTCTTGTTGCCACATACCCAATGCTTCAGCACATTGTTTATCTTAAACGGATCATCACCGAGTTCCTTTCTCGCTGCCTCTGGGTTTGCCTTGTAATAATCCAATACCTGCTGTTTATAACCAGGCTCCACTGAGACATACTCATTTGTGCCAGAGCAATAGTCCAATCGACTCCATGTTATAGGCAATGACGGAGAGTTCCATGACGGACGTATCATTTGGTCTATGTACCAATCTGTCTGCAGATATGAAAGGTTACATACGCGAGCATCGGTACGAACCTGCTCTACGTCTTGATTATACCACAGTGGGAAGGTGTCGTTATCGCCGTTGGTAAATATTATAGGGTTGCCTTCGTCCTGCAAAGACATCAGATAGTTCTGTCCGAAGTCACGGCAGCAGAAACGTCCTGAGCGGTCATGGTCATCCCATGTCTGGCTTGCCATCTGTATAGGAACAATCAGTGCAGCGAGTCCAATGATAGCGGTCATTACCACGTTTTCTTTGTTCTTGAACAAATAGCGCTTGAGAATCTCTATGATACCCGCAACGCCCATGCCACACCAAATAGCATAAGCATAGAACGAACCAGCATATGCATAGTCACGTTCACGAGGCTGCATAGGTGTCTGGTTAAGGTATATTACAATAGCCAAACCTGTCATAAAGAACAGGAAGAATACTACCCAGAACTGCTGTATGCCCTTACGGCCACGGTATGCCTGCCAGAAGAGACCGATCAAGCCGAGTATGAGTGGCATGCAATAGAATACGTTGTGTCCTTTGTTCTCCTTCAGTTCATCAGGCAGTTTGCTCTGGTCTCCAAGCATTGCATTATCAATGGCAGAGAAACCGGTAATCCAGTTGCCGTGCTCCAATTCTCCGTTACCCTGCAGGTCATTCTGTCTGCCTGCAAAGTTCCACATGAAGTAACGCCAATACATGAAGTTACACTGGTAAGACAGAAAGAACTTAATGTTTTCTATCTGTGTAGGCATCTTCACCTGAATAAATTCGCCACAGCGGTCATAGTCAGTCATACGGCCGTCAACACCGCCCATCCAGTCTTCGTATGCCTGTGCATGTCCGGCATCGTGCATGCGTGGGAACAGCATATTCTGTGCATACTCGTACTTGTCTTTCGTGCGAACTATGAAATACTTGTCAGGCTCGTCAGCGGTCTTTTTCTCTACCTTCTGGTAAATAGGTGCACCCTTCTTCATGTGTGGCACACACATATTACCCTCAATGTCGAGTTGTACTTGTGAGGTATATGCCTGACCATAGAACAATGGGCGATCTCCATATTGGTCACGTGACAAGTAGCTGCCAAGTGTGAATATATCTTCTGGAGAGTTTTGATCCATAGGGGGATTAGCTGCCGAACGTACTACTATAAGTGCGTATGTAGAGTAGCCGATCATCAGCATCAGCATACAACATAGAGCTGTATTCTTTATTCGGTTGGTGATGAATACCTTACCCTGTTTCTTGAAATTAATTATAAACCACAGAGCCACGAGTATTACAATACCAATAAGTGCAGCAGACCATCCATAACCATAGAATGGAATACCAAGCATAGCCACAGCCAACAAGAATGACAGGTTGCCACGCAGTTTGCCCGTATTCTTTCCACCTTCGGCATTGATACCTCCGCGATAGGTTTCGTAGATAGCCCACAGTACAGAGAATACCAATATAATAAGGTATATGATTGTACCCGTGTTGAATGGCATACCGAGGATGTTGGTAAACAACAACTCAAACCATCCACCAACGGTGATGATGCCGGGAACGACGCCATAAAGCACAGCAGCTACGAGTAATACACTTATCATCAGTGCTACTAGTGAGCCCTTGAGGTTTGCGTCAGGATACTTCCTATAGTAGAATACGAGTACTATTGCAGGTATGCACAGAAGGTTAAGCAGGTGCACGCCAATAGACAGACCAGTCATGTATGTGATAAGTATCAGCCATCTGTCAGAACCAGCCTTGTCTGCGTTGTCTTCCCATTTCAGTATCATCCAGAATACTACGGCAGTGAAGAATGAAGAGTAAGCATATACCTCACCCTCCACAGCAGAGAACCAGAAAGTATCTGAGAATGTGTAGATAAGTGCGCCTACCAAGCCAGATGCCTCAATAGCAATCATTTTCGTTATGGACATTTCGCTCCAGTCGTTTATAAGCAGTCGGCGAACCAAATGCGTAATAGTCCAGAACAGGAACAGAATGCAGCCTGCTGATAATAGTGCTGACATGGTGTTCACCATTTTTGCCACTTGTGTAGCATCGCTTGCGAAGTGTGAGAACAGGTTTGCCGTCAGCATAAAGAATGGTGCGCCAGGTGGGTGTCCTACCTCAAGCAAGTAACCAGTCGTGATAAACTCAGGGCAATCCCAGAAGGAAGCCGTAGGTTCAATAGTGGAGCAATATACGAATGCAGCGACAAGAAATGTCACCCATCCGAGAATGTTGTCCACAAGTCTGAATTGTTTCATTGTTTCGGGTTATTATTATTTTATATTTAAATCTATTTAAACTGTTGTGTCAAATATGCTTGTGACGCTATCCGAACATCATTCCTATAAGCCAATTTACCAAATAGGCACCATATATAAGCAGTATATATCTGAGTAGTTTTCCTGCTGTAATGGAGACAAATGTCACTACGATGTTGGCTCTCATCAGTCCAAGCAGTATCGTTATTGCTGAACCGAGAATAGGAATGAATGCAAAGAATCCCATGAGTGCACCTCTGCCTCTCATAAATCGCCGTGCTTTTTCCATATGCTCTGGTTTCACGTGCAGATATTTCTCAAACCATTCTTCCTTACCAAGACGTCCTACGCAGTAGTTAAACACACTACCCAGGACATTGCCAGCTGTGCCATACAGCATTAGTTCCCAGGGATTCAGTCCCATGGCAAGCAATGCCAACATTACGGCTTCGCTTGAGAATGGAAAGAAACTGCCGGCAAGAAATGCTGCAAGGAACATTCCGAATGGTCCGAATTGTATCAGGGCATCTATCATATCTGTTAGAACCATTTTGTCAATTCGTTGAAATCAAATCCCGTTAGTGTGTGTATCACTGTCTCCTGATTGAAATACAGATAGAAGGGTAGGTACAGCCACATTGGTGTGAGTATTCCGAAAATGAATGACCAAAGGGGCTTTAGGGAGTTTGCTTTCATTGGACCGTATAGGTATATCAGCAAAAGTGGGAATGCCACAAGTGCATAGTAGTGTCCCATGATGGCGAGTCCAAGACATGCGCCAGAGACAAATGTAGCAGACAATGCATCCTTGCTTTTATACACTGCATTCATGGCTACGAATCCTAATGCAGCAAATACACCTGCCACAGCTGCTTCCTTGAAACCTATAGCATATAGTACTACGCCGATTGCAATAATCAGCAACGATAGCGTCCACCTATTTAAATATAGTCTAAGCAATTCAACAGATTTTTTTGTTTACAAATCCTTGCCTATGTCTCTACGGTTGTATTTTCCCTCAAACTTAATCTTCTCGGCCTCTTTGAATGACTTCTCAAGAGCCTCGTCCTTGTTCGCACCGTATGAACTTACACATATTACCCTGCCGCCTGCAGTTACAACTTGACCGTCCTTAATGGCGGTTCCTGAATGGAATACGATAGAGCCTTCTACGTTCTCTATACCAGTGATAGGGAATCCCTTCTTGTATTCTTGTGGATAGCCTCCGCTGACCATCATGACGCAAACGGCAGAGCGTGGATCAAATTCTACTGCCCTTGTATCAAGGTTGCCTTCAGCCACGCCTTCAAATAAGTCAACGATGTCGCTCTTCAGACGCAACATCACAGACTCGGTCTCAGGGTCGCCCATACGACAGTTGTACTCTATCACCATAGGTTCTCCTGCAACGTTGATAAGTCCGAAGAAGATGAAACCTTTATAGCAGATGTTTTCCTTTGCCAGTCCATCGACGGTAGGTTTTATGATGCGTTCTTCAACTTTGCCCATCCATTCTTTTGTGGCAAATGGTACAGGTGTAACGCTACCCATTCCGCCCGTGTTGAGTCCTGTGTCTCCTTCACCTATGCGCTTATAGTCTTTTGCCTCAGGCAGAATCTTATAGTTCTTACCGTCGGTCAGTACGAAAACAGAACACTCAATGCCGCTGAGGAACTCCTCTATCACCACACGTGAAGAGGCATTGCCGAACATACCACCGAGCATCTCTTTCAGTTCTTTTTTAGCTTCTTCCAAAGTGTCGAGTATCAGCACACCTTTACCGGCGCATAGACCGTCAGCCTTCAGTACGTATGGAGCTTTAAGGGTTTCAAGGAATTTCAGACCTTCCTCCAGATGTTCACCGTCAAAAGTCTCGTATGCAGCTGTCGGAATATTGTGACGCTTCATGAAAGCCTTGGCAAAGTCTTTTGAGCCTTCAAGCACTGCGCCCTGCTTTGAAGGTCCTATAACAGGGATGTTCTTTGTGCGAGGATCATTGCCGAGGTCGTCATAGATACCCTTAACCAATGGATCTTCCGGACCAACAACTACCATGTCAACGCCTTTTTCTACTACAAACGTCTTGATGGCTTCGAAATCGTCAGCCTTCATGGCAATGTTTTCACCTTTGCCACCTACGCCGTCTGTGCCAGCGTTACCTGGTGCAATATACAGTTTCTCGCACTTGTCACTCTGTGCTATCTTCCATGCGAGCGCGTGTTCACGGCCGCCTGAGCCTAAAAGTAATATCTTCATTGTCTGTCTTGTTATATCTTTATATTATATTCAGTATGTTCGTTCTATATGTCTATTTAAGGAAATCCTCAAAATACCTTGTAATCTTTTCGTGTAGATGTACCGACATGTGACCTTGCATATTATGCTCTTCGCCGGGATATACATAGAAGTCAGGATAGGTTCCTGCTTCATTGCAGGCATTGATAAACTGCATGGCATGTTGTGGCACCACTACAGGGTCGTTCATTCCTATTATAATAAGCAGTCTTCCTTGTAGGTCTTTTGCCTTATCCTCCAGACAAGTCTTTGCATACCCTTTAGGATTGATTTCCGGTAGGTCCATGTATCTTTCGGTGTACATTACCTCATATTTACTCCAATCGATTACAGGCCCTCCTGCCACTCCCACCTTGAATATATCAGGGTAGTTGGTCATCAGTGATATGGTCATGAATCCTCCGAAGCTCCAACCATGAACACCCATCTTTTCTGCGTCAACGTATGGTAATGTCTTCAGATACTCCACTCCCTTGATTTGATCAAGCATCTCCACTTGACCTAATTGGCGAAATGTTGCTTGTTCAAATTCTTTGCCACGATGCTCAGACCCTCTGTTGTCGAGTATGAAGAGTACATAGCCTTTCTGTGCCATGTATGTTTCCCAACTGCGTGAGTTCCAGTGCCATGTGGCAGCTATGTTGTGTGCGTGTGGTCCTCCATATACATATACTATGGTGGGATATTTCTTCGTAGGATCAAAGTTTGGTGGCAGAACCATCCTATAGTAGAGGTCCGTTTTGTCGTCGGCAGCCTTTATGCTTCCACTTTTGTATTGTGGTACGGCATAACCTTCCCAAGGATTCCGACTCTCGCCGAGAGGCACAGACTTTGTTTCGCTTGTAGAGAGTAAAGCCCATGCCCGTGGTACTTCAGGTTCCGACCATTGGTCTATTACCTTTTTACCATCTCCGGATAAGATACCCTCATGTACGCCTTTGCCGTTGTCAAGCAGGGTCATTTTGCCTGTTTCCACGTTTACAGAATATATGTTTCTCTGCAGTACATGTTTTTTGTTCGCCTCTATTATGACAGTCTTGTCGTCGCTGTTGAATCCAAGTATGTCCAGCACAACGTACTCACCCTTGGTAAGTTGTCTGAGCTGTTTGCCACTTTCTGCATTATAAAGGTAGAGATGCCAGAAACCATCCTTTTGACTCCAGTGTATTAGCATTTTGTCGTTCCAAGGCAGGAAAGTCACTGGGTGTAAGGGTTCCACATATTTGCTGTCGGTCTCACGACACAAAGTACATATTTTCTTTCCCGTTATGGCGTCATATTGATCGAGAGTGGCTATGTTCTGGTCTCTGTTAAGTTCTATCAGATATAGTGATCTACCGTCAGGTGCCCATGCTATGTTGGTGAAATACCTGTCAGTTACGTTCCCGAGGTCAAGATATATTGTATTGTCGGTATCAGGGTCATACACTCCGATTGTGACCTCATGGCTTTTCATGCCAGCCATTGGGTATTTGTCTGGTTCGTATGTGGCGATTCTTCCAAACGTATTTACCTGTGGGTAGTCTGTCACCATAGATTGGTCCATACGATAGAAAGCCAGTTTCTTGCCGTTGGGCGAAAAGAATGTTCCTTTCTCTATGCCAAATTCATTACGATGTACGCTCCTGCCGTAAACCACCTCCCTTGACCCATCGGTGGTCAGTTGACGCTCCTTGCCGTCGGGCATCCTTACCCATAGGTTGTCATCTTTAGAGAATGCGTCAATTCCGCTTGCGGCGTTCCATTCCAACGAACCGCTTCTTTGTTGCCTAGAGAGTATACTCTTAGCTTTGAAATCGTAAATCCACCGTTCATGTGGTGTTATTATCACTGCTAAGGATTTGTCTTTATATGGAAAAGACGCATTGAGCATGTTTATACCTATCAGCATGTTGTCTCCACCAGCGGCATTGCTTACGTCATCCATGTCAAACAGAGGCGTTTCCGTTCCGTTGGTTTCAACAATCATCACCCTGTCAATCTCCTTTCTGAGCAGTTGTTCTCCATGCCATGTATAGTGACGCTTCTCAGGTGTCATCTCGCCATAACGTGTGCCGCCGAAGTTCAGATCCTCCAGCGTGAATTGCTTCTGCTGTGCCATTATTGCCATTGAACAGGAAATAAACAGTGCTGTAAGTATTTTAATCCTCATCTCTATTGTCTCTGCTACTGAAGAACTGCTTGCGCATTTTCTGGCGGTCGTCCCTTGTCTCTGGTCTTCCGCCTCGGCGCATGCCGTCCCTTCTACCGCTATTTCTGCGGTCGCCGTCGTCGCCTCTTCTGAATGACTTACGGAATGGTCGCTTTTCTGCACCATTCTCGTCATCGTTCCTGTGGAAATTCTTGCGTGGCATACGGTCTGTCCTCTGTTTCTCAAGCGACTTGAAGCGGAAAGATAGTATGTCTGCCTCTTCGTTATCTTGACGCTCCTCCTGCTTCCTGTCGTATTCACGCTTGTGCCATGAACGACGTTTTTCTGCCATCTGGCGTTTGTCTTCCTCTGTCTTTACTATGCCGCCTTCCTCACGAAACTCTTTCAGCTTGCCATCGAAGATAGAGTATTTCCTAAACTCACATTCAAGTGAACCGTTGTAGAGAGGAATCCTGCGACTTGGCTTCAGTCCTATCTGTTGGAAACACTCATCCTTGTATGACAGAATCCATGCATCACCATCCTTGAAGGCATGTTTCAGCCTTTCGCCTATCATCTTGTATGTTTCAAGCAGGTTGGCGGTGGATATTCTCTCACCATAAGGAGGATTTGATACTATCAGGGCTTTCTCGCTATGTCCGTTAAAGTCTTTGAAGTCCTGCTGTGCTATTGTGATGTCGTTTGATAATCCGGCAGCCTTTACGTTGGTGGTTGCCATGTTTACCGCCTTGTAGTCGATGTCGTAGCCGTACACGTGGTGCTCAAATTCACGTTCACGTGAGTCATCGTTGTATATCTCGTCAAAAAGGTCGGCGTCAAAGTCAGCCCATTTCTCAAAGGCATAGCTTTTACGGAATACTCCAGGTGCAATGTTGCGTGCTATAAGTGCAGCCTCTATAGGCAGAGTGCCGCTACCACACATAGGGTCAATGAAATCCGTTTCGCCCTTCCAGCCTGTCATCATGATCATGCCAGCAGCAAGCACTTCGTTGAGCGGAGCCTCTACGGCTTCCTGTCTGTATCCGCGACGATGCAGCGATTCACCGCTAGAGTCAAGCGATACGGTGGCATCCTCACCTGATATGTGTATATTTAGCCTTACGTCAGGATCAGCTACGGATATGTTAGGTCGTTTGCCTGTCTTTTCCCTGAATTGGTCAACTATGGCATCCTTTACCTTGTATGTTACGAAGCGTGAATTAGAGAATGTGTCGCTATATACCACCGAGTCAACGGTGAAGGTACATCCCTCAGCTATGTATTCGCTCCAATCAATCTCTTTTATAGCCTCATACACGTCATCAGCCGACTTGGCAGTGAAATGTTTAATGGGCTTTAGTATTCTTATGGCAGTACGTAATGCAAAGTTAGCCTTGTACATCATGGCCTTGTCACCACAGAATGTAACGACTCTGCATCCCTGCTTAACGTCTTTGGCACCCAACTCTGTCAGTTCCTGTGCCAGTATCTCCTCAAGACCCATGAAGGTCTTTGCAATCATTTCAAATTCCATATCCGTCTTCAAATCCTTTCAAAATCCTCACGTTTTTATAAATCTTAGAGTCGGGTGCAATGTTTTCTGTCACCCATCTGTTTGCGCCTATGATACTGCGGTCGCCTATGGTTATTCTTCCAAGTATGGTAGCGTTGGAATATACTATAACGTCGTTGCCCAATATCGGGTGGCGTGGTATTCCCTTGATAGGGTTGCCGTCTTCATCGAGTGGGAATGACAGTGCTCCCAGTGTCACACCCTGATATAGTTTTACGTTGTTGCCTATTATGCATGTGGCTCCGATTACGACTCCAGTTCCGTGGTCTATAGTAAAGTGGTGTCCGATTTCTGCCGCAGGATGAATGTCTATACCGGTTTCGGAGTGTGCCAATTCACTTATCATGCGTGGTATCAGTGGTACGCCGAGCAGGTGCAACTCATGCGCCAACCTGTAGTTTACCAATGTACGAATCACAGGGTAGCAGCTTATTATCTCTCCATACGATGTTGCTGCAGGGTCGCCTTTGAAGGCTGCCTCCACATCGGTTGCAAGTATTTCTCGTATATGTGGCAGGCGACTCACAAGTTCTTCTGTTATTTCGAGTGCTTTCTCGCGTATATCGCACAGTGACACCTCTTCGTCCTCTTTCATGCCGAAACATAATCCCGCAATGATCTGTTTCTTCAACAGTCGGCACATACGTTCTATGGACACGCCTATATGATATTTCATACCGTGCCTTGTAACCTTTGATTGTCCGAAATAACCAGGGAATATAATGCTGCGCGCCAGCTGTATTACTTCGCTGAGAGCATCGTTAGATGGTAGGGGTACATTGTCGAGTACCTGATGAAAGAGAGTATCCAGACACTCTTGACATGACAGTTCCTCCACTGCCTTATCTACTGTCTTTGCTATGCTGTTCTTTTCCATTTCCTGTGTGAATTCACATAAGGTGGGTTTTGAAATCCACTTTGTCGTGTATTCGGGTTTATATCGAGGGTGGGGCAGAGCGTTAGTATCCGAGAATGCATAGCGACCTATGTGATCGGGAATACTGACGGTGCGCATCGATAGAAAACGAAAATAAGACAAACGTCAAACCCATAAATAACTAATAGATTACGGGGAAACTTACAGAATCCACCATAAATATTCTGCAAAGGTATAAAAAAAAATCTATATCGCAAAATCTTTCACTTTTTTTTGTATATCATGGGCTTATATTATTAGGTGTAAGGTAATAAAAAACGACAATTCTGATTGTTCTGTCAGAATTGTCGTTTTCTATAGTACTTTTCTCTTTTACTCAGGTCTCATCACTACCTGTAGCTTGTCTCCGCTTGCAATTATTGCTTCACGCAGGAATTTAGACACATCCTCAGGCGTTATCTCGTTTACTATCTTCTTGAAGTCGGTGTAAGAGTCTATGCCGTATTGATACCATGTCCTAAGCATGTCTGGCCATGTTCCGTTATTGCGCAGGTTTATGTCAAATTGCTTCAGCTTGTTCTTCCTTACGTTCTCTACTGATTCAGCGTCAGCCTTCTCTGCCACCTCCTTTAGACATCTTTCCGTAAGTGCCAGCACCATGTCTGTCTTCTCTGGTGTAGAGATTGGTGCCGAGATTGAAAGTATGGCATAGCTCTTCTCTGGTTCAGCGTTAATGCTTGCGCTTGCACTGATGCCATACACCGCACTTGAGTCCTCGCGCACCACCTTCAGCAGTTTGGCTGTCAGCACCTCGCTTACGAATGATGCCAAAATACTGTTGCGCAGCGTGTTGTCCACGGCGCCCTTGTATGTCTGCACCATGTAAGGTTTAGGAGTTTCCATCTTACGCTTGAAGTCGCAGTTGACGTTACCGCAGAACAAGGTACGTTCATCCTTCGTCTTCACCGCCTTGCCCTTGCCTGGCAGAGAGCCTATGTACAGGCATGCCAGCTGTCGTGCCAGCTGTTCGTCAAAGTTGCCTGTAATGGTAAATGTGAAGTTGTTGGCATTGGTGAACTGCTCACGCATAATCTCCATGCTGCGGTCCAGTGATACGTTCTTGAGGTCCTCTGCCTTAATGTTCGCATAGCGCTTGTTTCCCTGGGCATAGTAATATGCTATGCTGTCGCTGAGTGCCGTCTCAGGTTGCAGGTCACGGTTCTTCAGTGCCGTTTCTACCATGTTGATGAGAGTGTTGTAAGTTTTTTCGTCCTTTTGAGGAGCGGTAAAGTACAGGTACAACAACTGCATCATGGTCTCAAAATCCTTTGGCGTGGATGAGCCGTTTACGTTATTGCTGCGGCCGTCCATGCTGACGCTGAGGCTGCACTGCTTGCCTGCCAGTGCCTTCTCCAGTTCAGAGTTAGAGAAGTTACCCAGTCCGAAGGTCTCCGTAACGTCGTGAAACAGAGTCGTGTTGGTATAGTCCTTCTCTCCATACTGCCATGTGCCACCTTGTGCCCATCCTCTGAGTAATATCTCATTGTCTTTGAAGTCTGTCTTCTTAAGACATACCTTTGCTCCGTTCGACAGCGTAAGCTCAGTGTAGCCTAATGTGTCCAACTTCTTCTCCTTTACAATCTTGCCAGCCTTTGGCATATCCTTTATCAGCGGCTCGTCCTTAGTGTTGTCCACCCATGCCGTCACCTCTTCCGTGCGTGTGGTGGCAATAATGTCTTTCATGCCAGCTTCGCTGAGTGTGTCCTTGCCCTCCTTGTCTTGTGCCAGGCATAGTACCATCATGTTCTTGTCAGAGTCTATTGTTATGGCCTGTGCAATGGTCTGGTTTATGATGTCAAGGCTTATGCTCTGTGCCATAGCCTGCCATAACTGGTATGTGGTCTCGGCATCGGGCATGGCATAGCCGTCAATATAGTTGCCGAGGCAGGCAGAATAAAACTCATTGTTCTTGCGTTTGTCACGATTGGTGTATGCTTTCTCCTTGCCTGACAGGAACTCCTCCTTCGCACGTACATACTCACCGGCGGTAAATCCGTGCTGTTTAATCCTGCGCAGCTCCCTCACTGCTGCTGCGAGAGTCTCCTTGTCCTTGTTGTCCTTAGGCACCGCCGTCAGTACAAACGCATCTTTTGTTGATGCCAGTCCGCCATACTGTCCATAGCCCAGTGACATTTGTACGAATGGGCAGTCGGGCTCGCGCACCAGTTCGCTCATGCGCTTGCCAAACATAGTGCATATCATGCTCGTGAGATATTGGTGAACGTAAGCCATCTGCGTCTGCCTCAGTTCGCGTGGCAGAGGGTCTGCCTTCATCTCTATCTCCAGTATGGTGTAAGGCATCTCCTTGTCTTTGTCGGTGATGTATATGGTCTGCTCGTTGTCTGGAACTGGCACAGGTGTTACATGTGCAGCATTGGCATGTGCCTTGATGCCGCCAAACATTTCGCGTATCATTTTCTCTGTGTGGTCCACATCCACGTTGCCTATCACTATCAATGCCTGGTTCTCTGGATGATACCATTTCTCATAGTATGCGCGCAGGGTAGGGGGAGTGAAAGAGTCCACCACCTCCATCAGTCCTATGGGCAGTCGCTCGCCATACTTGCAGTTGGGAAATATCTTTGTGAGGTTTCTCTCCACCATCCTCTGTACCGGACTGTTACGTGCTGTCCACTCGCCGTGCACCACGCCACGCTCCTTGTCTATCTCCTCAGGCAGCAGCAGCAGTCCGCACGACCAGTCTTGCAGCACCATCAGGCATGAGTCCAAAGCAGACTGCCGTGTTGTAGGTACGTTACAGATATTATACACCGTCTGCTCTACGCCAGTATATGCATTCATATCGCGACCGAAAGCCACGCCCAGTCCACGTGTGAATTCTATTATACCGTTGCCCTTAAAGTGTGTGGAACCGTTGAACGCCATGTGCTCAAGGAAGTGCGCCAGACCGCGCTGGTTGTCCTCCTCCTGTATAGAGCCCACACGCTGAGCTATGTAGAAGTCCGCTACGTCCTTAGGGTACTCGTTGTGCCTGATGTAGTATGTCAGACCGTTGTCGAGCCTGCCTATACGGTACTGTGTGTCAGGTGCAATCTGTGGCAACGTTTGGGCGCGCATGCCACATACGGTGATGACCACCACCGTAAGTAATAAAAATAATTTTCTCATATATTAAATGTTAGTAAATTTTGATATCCTATTATCCATATATAGATTTTGATACGGTCCTGAATTTTGAATCTGTCAGTGCAAAGATATAGATTTTTATTGAATAGGCAATGCTTTCAGATAAAATTTTATAGATTATTAGTATTACTCCTTATGGTCGTAACTATTCAGCGAATTGACATTGAGATAATATTCAGAAAGAAATTGACATCGTTCGGCATGCAGTGACGCATCTTTGCAAGACCTCCACGAAGTGCCTGAGCACCTATGGAGTGCAAGAAAGCGAACAAGTTCGAGCGGCCAGAGCAAGAATAAATTCAAAAATCTGACAGTGAGAATTATTAGAACCCACCTTAAGTAAATAACGACCGCTTAGCAATGTCATCTTTGCTAAGCGGTCGTTTCATGTATTCTTGCTCAGACAAGCGTCACTGCATGTCGAACGATGAATTATTGTATTATAGTGCTCCTTTCGTTGATGGCAGTTGATAGTGGTATATGTCACGTTTAACAGCCATTCGTATAGAGCGTGCGAAGGCTTTGAAGATGCCTTCTATCTTATGGTGCTCGTTATCTCCTTCTGCTTTGATGTTAAGGTTCATCTTGGCGGCGTCGCTGACGCTCTTGAAGAAATGGAGGAACATCTCTGTTGGCATCTCGCCAACCTTCTCGCGGTGGAACTCTGCATCCCATACGAGCCATGGACGGCCACCGAAGTCGAGTGCCACCTGGCAGAGACAGTCGTCCATAGGCAGGGTGTAGCCGTAGCGCTCTATGCCGCGCTTGTCGCCAAGGGCCTTAAGCAAACATTCGCCAAGGACGATGCCGGTGTCCTCTATGGAGTGGTGCTCGTCAACGTGCAGGTCGCCGTTGCAACGCACGTAGAGGTCCATCATGCCGTGGCGGCCTATCTGCTCGAGCATGTGGTCGAAGAAGCCCAGTCCGGTCTGAATGTCACACTTACCTGTTCCGTCGAGGTTTATGCGTACGGTGATGTCAGTCTCGTGGGTAGTGCGTGTTATCTCTGCGGTGCGCTCGCCGGCGAAGAGAATCTCTGCAATCTTCTCCCATGTGATGTCGTCCTTGCCGAGTATGAGAGCCTTGCATCCAAGGTTCTCTGCAAGCTGTGCATCGGTTTCGCGGTCGCCGATGACGTAGGAGTTGGCAAGGTCGTACTCAGGATTGTCGATATACTCTGTCAGCATACCTGTGCCAGGCTTGCGGCAAGGGTGGTTATCTTCAGGGAAATGGCGGTCAATGAGGATGTTGTCAAACTCAATGCCTTCGCCCTTCAATGTCTGGAGTATGAAGTTGTGGACTGGCCAGAAGGTGTCCTCAGGGAAAGAGTCTGTTCCGAGTCCGTCTTGGTTGCTTACCATTACAAACTCAAAATCGAGGTTCTTGCGTATGAAGCCGAGGTTGCGGAATACACCCTCTACGAACTCCAGTTTCTCAAAGCTGTCTATCTGTTCGTCGGCAGGCTCCTTGATAAGTGTGCCGTCGCGGTCTATGAATAGGAGTCTTTTCATCGTTTTTCTATTATTTCTATTTTAGAACTTTGTGTGTCAGAATTTTTTGTTTCGTGTTGTTTCTGCAAATTATCGTAGTCTTCATTTAATTTCTTAAGAAAAGCGTCTTGATCCTTTTGGTATAGCTCGATATACTCTTCACATTCATCAATGTTGCCTACGATGTTTTTGTTATTTATATAGAAATTAAGCATTGCAATATAGCCCTGTACGTGGTTGTCGCGGTTATTGTTGTTTTTTAGGTCCTGCAATGCATTTAAGGCATAGCCGGCAGTGTATGCTATTGTGCAGAATAGATTGGAAACTGTTATGTCACTGAGTATTACCGTTATCTCATCAGAAATGGCTGCCCATGCCATTATGAATCCTCCGGCATTCCCCATTTTTTCATCTTTCAGGTCATGATTCAGGTAATAGGTGCAGCACATTCTCATGTCTTCTTTCCTGTCTCTTGCCATGATGGAGTCCTTGATATCCATGTCTTCCGGCACGTATCCTTCCTTTGCTTCCTTCGCAAGTTTCGTTATCTCGCCAGAAAGCTGCATGCTCTTTACGTCGTTATTCTGCCTTTCGTATGTCTTTTGCAGAAATCTCAATTCGTCAATATACCTTTTGCTGTGCTTGCCATAATTATATTCAAAGATGTCAAGCGCATCGTTCATTAGATCTATGACCCTGTCATAGTCTTGCAATTGGGTATAGATGTCTGCGCCATGAATGTATGTCACTGCCAAGTCCGGACTTTTGTCGTCTATCTTCTTTATAATGTCAGCAGCCAGAGTGTTAAGTTGCTTAGCTGATTCCGTTTCGTTTGTGTTTATAAGATATAGTGACAGGTTGTCAAGATAACAAGCATAGGTGAGGTCTTCAGTGCCTATGTATTTCGCGTGATAGTCAATATACTGGCAAGTTGTCTTGATTGTCTGTTCCGTCTTACTCAGCCTGTATTGGCATCTGGCCTTCAATACGAGAAACTTTTCTGTCAACTCATGGTAAACAGTGTCCTTTTCTGTCTTTTTTAGTTCCTTGTCAATAATGTCTATGGCCTTGTCATATTCTTTTTCAGAATATAGTTCGAGTGCGGTATCGTATTTCTTGTTTTGTGTTTCAAGCGCACTGTCCTTTGCCGCTGCATGGCTTACGACAGACAATAGCAGATATAGTGTAAGAACGGTTATTCTGTAGAGCATTGGTTATCAGTTTGATTGTTCGGCTTTCGTCTTTATATCTCCATACAGGAATATATGTGATGCATGAAATGCCACAGACAGTATTAATGCAAATGCCGAAGCAACGGCTGATGTCGCAAGTGTGATGTAATAAGCGTATGTGGGTATTTCAACCTCGTCGCCAAACTTGGTCATACACTCGATACTGTTCTGGTATGCCGCTGATATTACCATTTCGGGCATTATCAGTATGACGATGGCAACCAGGTATATCACGCTGCATAGACCGCTGACGCCGAGGAGTTTTCCAAGGTGCTTGAATCCCTCGCGATACTCTTTGCGGAAGGAATGAGGCTTGTCGCTATCTGTATCAGTAGCTCTCATCATATGACAATCAAACGTGTATGTCAGTGGAGTTGCAAATACTATCAATGCTATAAGAAACAAGAACATACCACATACTATGGCTAACCATATCCATTTGAGAGAATCGTTAGCTTGTACGGTAGGCATCGTCTGTTCGGTTGCCCCCATGGCCATCAGGTATGTAAGCCATTTTGCCATGTTCAACACGACCATGAACATGATGATACCTATAAGATATGGCCAGATAGTGTAGGGTAGGGAGTGGATGGACAGTTTTAAGGTACGCTTCAGTGTATCTTTCCATACAGCCAGCTTGCCTGCTTTGTCTCCGGTGTAGTTTGGAGATGTCTCTATATTGAACTTCCTGCGGAAGATGAGATACATCCTTGCTATGGCAAAGATAACGGCACCGTAGCTTATCGTTAACATCAGGATGACAGTCAGTAAGGCCGTTACTGGCAGGTCTCCGTGTGTTAATACATATATCTGAGTGTAATTGCAGAGATATGTAGAAATATTCTCTAACAGTGCTGCAATGAAGAAGTAAGGCAGTAGCACCTTAACAATCATACGCAGATGCTGGGCGAGGAATTTGAATCCCTCGCTTATGCATGCTGCGTATGAACGTTCCTTATATAATATAGTCTGTTCCATGGTTTGAAGCTTTAGGTTTATGGTTTACGGTTTTTGGTTTACAGTTTACCGTTTTGAGTTTACGGTTTACTGTTTTTACCAATCATTCCTAACCTTTCCCCTCGTTCTTTACCCTTTGTTCTTAAGTTCCTTGATAGTCTGCTCAAGTACGGCAATCTTCTCGAGAGAGTCAGCCTCTTTCTTGCGCTCCAATGCAACGACAGCCTCTGGTGCGTTGGCAACGAAACGCTCGTTAGAGAGTTTCTTGCGAACACCGTTGATGAAGCCCTGTAGGTGCTTCAGCTCTGCCTCAGCCTTGGCTATCTCTGCCTCTACGTCGATGAGGTCACCCAAAGGCACGGCGTACTCGCGTGTTCCTATCATGAATGTGCTTGAGCCGTCGCCCTTCTGCTGCACGTAGTTGATGTCAGAGAGGCCAGCCATCTTCTTGATGATAGGACCGAGTGCCGGACACTGCGTAACAACCTTGTCATCGGCTCCGCTGACAACGACTTCAAGAATCAGTGGTTCGCGAGGAGCAATGTTCTTGGTCTGGCGAACGCCACGCACACCTGAGATAACCTGCTTAGCCTCCTCGTAGTCGGCAAGTATGCGCTGCTCGTCCTCTGTTGGTGTGTCAAGCTTGAACACAGATACCATCAATGACTCACCTGGCTTGCGGTCAGCAATGTGCTGCCACAGTTCCTCGGTGATGAACGGCATGAATGGATGTATGATGTGCAGAAGCTGGTCGAAGATATTGAGTGTAGCCTCGAGTGTAGCCTTGTCGATAGGAGCCTGGTATGCAGGCTTTATCATCTCAAGGTACCAGCCAGAGAACTCATCAGTGAACAGCTTGAAGGCTGCCATGAGAGCCTCGTTAAGGCGATACTTAGAATAGTCGTCGTTGATTTCTGCATATACAGCCTTTACCTTTGCATTCATCCATGCTATGGTCTTCTTGTTTGGTTCCGGCTGCTCTATGTCAGCTACCTCCCAACCCTTTACGAGGCGGAAGGCATTCCACATCTTGTTACAGAAGTTCATACCCTGTGCGCACAGTGCGTCATCATACAGGATGTCGTTGCCGGCAGGAGCCGCAAGCATCATACCCATGCGTACACCGTCAGCGCCATACTTCTCTATCAGCTCGAGAGGGTCAGGAGAGTTGCCCAGTGACTTACTCATCTTACGACCGAGTTTGTCGCGTACGATGCCTGTGAAATATACGTTGCGGAAAGGTATCTGCTTCTGATACTCGCAACCAGCCATAATCATACGTGCTACCCAGAAGAATATGATGTCAGGACCAGTAACAAGGTCGCTTGTTGGGTAGTAATAGTTTATCTCTTCGTTGCCGGGGTTGTTGATACCGTCAAACAGAGATATAGGCCAGAGCCATGAAGAGAACCATGTGTCAAGTGCATCCTCGTCGCGCTTCAGTTGGTCGGCGGTGATGGATGGGTCTATCTCCTTAGCTTTCTTGAGAGCCTCTTCCTCTGTGAGTGCCACGACGAAGCGTTCCTCGCCCTCTGCAGTCTCTGGCAGGAAGTATGCTGGTATGCGGTGTCCCCACCACAGCTGACGTGAGATACACCAGTCTTGTATGTTCTCAAGCCAGTTCTTGTATGTGGTTACATATTTGTTAGGATAGAACTTCAGTTCGCCGTTGAGCACTGGTGGCAGTGCTATGTCTGCCATGTGCTGCATAGAGAGAAACCACTGCTTGCAGAGGCGTGGCTCTACAGCGGTGTCCTGGTTGCGCTCTGAATAACCCACTTTGTTGTCATAGTCCTCAATGTGGTCCATGAGACCTGCGTTCTCAAGGTCGATGGCAATCTGCTTGCGCACTACCATGCGATCCTGACCGACGTACATGCCTGCAGCCTCTGAAATGGTGCCGTCAGGGTTGAAGATGTCTATTGTCTCAAGGTTGTGAGTCTTACCCAGTGCGTAGTCATTTACGTCATGGGCAGGAGTAACCTTCAGACAGCCTGTACCGAACTCTATGTCAACATAGCGGTCCTCGATGACAGGTATTACGCGGTTTACGAGAGGTACGATTACCTTATGGCCCTTCAGCCACTGGTTCTTCACGTCCTTAGGGTTGATACACATGGCGGTATCGCCCATGATGGTCTCAGGACGTGTGGTAGCAACTACTGCATAGTAGCCCTTCTCGTCCTTGTGGAACACCTCTCCCTCTTCACCTGTAAGCACTACAGGGTTGGTGTCGGCGTCAGCCACATAGTATTTCAGGTGATAGAGCTTTGACTTCTCCTCACGATATATTACCTCCTCGGTAGAAAGCACGGTCTGGGCCTTTGGATCCCAGTTTACCATACGCAGGCCACGGTAGATGTAACCCTTGTTGTAAAGGTCCACGAACACCTTCAACACTGACTCTGAGCGCTTCTCGTCCATGGTGAATGCAGTGCGGTCCCAGTCGCATGATGCACCGAGCTTGCGCAACTGCTTCAGTATGATGCCGCCGTGCTCCTCGGTCCATGCCCATGCGTGCTTCAAGAACTCCTCACGGGTGAGGTCACGCTTCTTTATACCCTGCTGTGCCAGTTTGTTAACCACCTTTGCCTCAGTTGCTATTGAGGCATGGTCGGTGCCAGGCACCCAACAGGCATTCTTACCGTCAAGACGAGCCTTACGGATGAGGATGTCCTGAATGGTGTTGTTAAGCATGTGTCCCATGTGGAGTACGCCGGTCACGTTTGGCGGCGGTATTACTATGGTATATGGCTCGCGGCCGTCAGGCTTACTTGCAAACAGTTTGTTGTCGGTCCAATACTGGTACCATTTTGATTCTACCTCCTTTGGAGAGTATTTACTTGCTAATTCCATTTTGGTATATTGGGTTGTTATTTTTATTTCAATTTGCAAAGGTACTCATTTTTTCTGATATACCCAAATATTATTGTATAATTGGAATTTGGAAGAGTTGAAAAAAGAAAAAATCTTTGATTCTTCAATCCATTAATCCTTTTGCTATGTACTTGGCGTAGCTTTGCTTGGGAAGCTTTTTCCAATCCTATCAGTACACTCTAAGCCTGTCACCAACGCGAGGCATATAGTCGTTTGGCAGGTCGTTCATCTTGTACAGACTGCTCAGGCGAATGCCATACATCTGTGAGATGTCATACATGCTCTGTCCTGCCATTACCGTATGCAGGTAACCCTTGTATTTCCTTTCTGCCTTCTTCGCTTTCTTCTTGAGATATACTATGTCGCCATTGGCGAGTACGGTGTTCTTGTCCCTCTCGTTGTATTTTGCTAATGCGCGGTAGCTTATGTTTACGTCAAGAGCGATGGAACGGAAAGTCTCTCCCTGCTGTGCTATGATGTATAAGTTGTCGTTATACATATATATACGATGGTTTTTCACCACCCTGCCCAGCAGGTCCTCCTTTTTCTTCTTGGTTGTTTTTGTCTTAGTCTTGGCTTTTGTTCCGGCCTTGGCTTTTTTAAATATTCTGTCAAGCCATGTGCCAGCTTCTTTCAGGTCAAAGTCTTTCTTACGGCCTGTATTCGTAGAAGCATTCCTGCCGCCTTGGTATGCGGTGTTTGAGTCATAATTGTATAGCTTGTACAGCTCTATTATCTCAATAAGTTTTTCCGCATATTGTGGGTTGGTGGCATATCCGCATGCTTTCAAGCCTCTTGCCCATCCTTTGTAGTCGGTGATTTTAAGTGAATACAGAGATTTGTATCTGTTGCCCTGTAGGAACTTGCTGTGGTCTATGAAACTCTCGCGTGCCGTATTGTATGCACGGAAGCAATCGTCTTTCTTGTCGTCGTCAACGTATATTGTTCCGCCGGTCCATCCATTGTGGCATTTTATGCCGAAGTGATTGTTTGCTTTCGTCGCAAGACGACTTAGTCCGGCTCCGCTTTCAAACAGTCCTTGTGCCAATGTTATAGAGGCAGGTATTCCGTAGGTTCTCATCTGCTCTATGGCGATGTCCTTGTATTTGTTTATGTAGTTCTGATATGCTGAGTTCCATTTTATTGCAGCGTTGGAACTCAGGATGCAAATACACAGCAGTGTTACTATAGTAATAATGTGTCTGCGCATAAACGTCGGTATATGGTTTCGTACAAATAAAATGAGCGATGCTCAACCTGTCATTGAACATCGCCTTGCTTCGTTTTGTTTTGTAGTGGGTACGGGAGTCGAACCCGTGTACCCGGCGTGAGAGGCCGGTATCCTAGGCCACTAGATGAACCCACCATTTTTCTTTCCTCTTGCTCTCTGTATCTTCCTCTTTTTGTGTATGTAAGCCATAATCGTGAACTATGAATTCATAACTATGAACTTTATAGTAGTGGGTACGGGAGTCGAACCCGTGTACCCGGCGTGAGAGGCCGGTATCCTAGGCCACTAGATGAACCCACCATTTGCAAGAAAAGGTGCGGAAGGTGGGGGATTCGAACCCCCGGTAC
>JAEEGH010008494.1_pt1 | contig 24262 bp, 13 predicted proteins | sample 9134181 | NCBI WGS metagenome assembly JAEEGH01 (sample SAMN16246544, study PRJNA631951) | gut metagenome | biome: gut microbiome; feature: rumen; material: DP-attached | host: Bos | place: Iran: Karaj | collected 2018-10
GACAATCAGGTCGATTTGGTCTTGCTTGATATCAATATGCCGAACATGAATGGTTTTGACGTTTGCTTGCGCATCCGCCAGCGCCATGCCTTGGACGACTTGCCGGTCATTTTCTTGACCAACCGCGAAGATTCTGATAGCGTGACTAAGGGATTCCAGGCGGGCGCTTCTGATTTTGTGAGCAAGAGTGCCATTGCCGAAATCTTGCTTGCCCGCGTGAACGTGCATATTCGCCTGGCCCGTTCACTGCGCAACTTGCGCGACATTTCCTTGACCGACGACATGACGGGTTGCTTCAACCGCCGTCATGGCATGTTCTCGCTGCGCGAATGGTTCTCGCGCTCCAAGCGTTACGGCACCCAGTTTGCCATCATTTATTTTGACTTGAACGGACTTAAGGCGACCAACGACCAGTACGGCCACCAGGCTGGTGACTTGCTGCTGCGTTCGGTGTCCACTGCCATCAAGGATATTCTGCGCGAAACAGACCAGCTCTTTAGAATGGGCGGCGATGAATTCATGGTCATTTGCCCCGAAACCGATGTGAAGGGCGCCTTCGTCTGTGCTGAACGTATGGAAAAGATCGTGTCCGAAATCAAGATTGTCGACAAGCAGGCTTCTTTTGCCTACGGTGTCGCGCATTCCAGCGAAGACTACAAGGAAGTCGACGATATGCTGCACAGCGCCGACGTTTCCATGTACAAGATGAAACAGGAAATGAGGAAAAAGAAATAGTAGGTGACAGTAGAAAGAATGTCATGCCCGCGAAGGCGGGCATCTCCTATAAAAAAATCCTGCTTAAAAGCAGGATTTTTTTGTTGCTTAAAACAAGATTGTCTACTTAATCGAAGCGAGAAGTTTCTTAAGTCGCTCGGCAATGGTTGCCCAGTCGCCTGCGGCCATGAGTTTCGGGTCGTAAATACTTGCTCCGAACGAAAGCAGGTTTGCGCCGGCCTTCAGGTAGCTTGCGGCGTTCTCTGGGTTCACGCCGCCACATGCCATTAGCGGAATGTCGCGGAACGGCCCGCGCAGCGCCTTGATGTATTCGGGGCCGCCCACGCAGTTTACCGGGAAAATCTTGACGGCGGTGGCGCCCAGGTCGAATGCCTTCTGCACTTCGGTGGGGGTGAGCGCACCCGGAATAATCGGAATGCGAGCCGTTGCCGAAAGGCGGATGATTTCGTTACGCGTGTTGGGCGTCACGATGAATTCGGCTCCGGCGCCAATGGCCTTTTCGAGGTCGCTTCCGTGACGGACCGTTCCTGCACCGACGGCTATGCCGAGTGGCTTGGCGAATGCCTTGATGCTTGCGATAATTTCTTCGGCATGCGCCGTGTTCATGGTGACTTCAATTGCCTTGAGGCCGCATTCAGCAGCGGTCTTGACGCAGGCTTCTTCTGCGCCCTGGGGAATGTCGCGGAGAATGCCCACGACCGGCATCGGTTGTAAAAATTCAAGCAGATTCATACCCTAAATATATATGAAAAAAACTCAAATGAGTACTAATAAAAAACAAAAAAAGTCGGCTTTGCGGGCCGACTTTTTCATGACATGTAATGCGCTTACTTGATTTTAATCGCCTTGGTGGCAAGGAGCTTGCCGTCCGACGTGAGTCTTGCTATCATGGCGCCGCGGTGCGGGAGCCCTGCGAGGTTCACTTCGGCAGACGTTCCATTAAAGGTATGCGCCAGGAGCAAGTTCCCGAGGACGTCGAAAATCTTGAGTGTCTTGGTTCCCTGAGCGCTTGCCTGCACAAAGAGCGTGTTGCGGCTGAGCTGCATCTGGGCGCTCGGCTTCTGGGCCACCTTTACGATGCCTACGCGATCGTCAGTGGTGTTGCCGGGGCCGTAACCCCACAAGAGTTTGCCCTTGCTGCGGATGACGATGTACGGGGCCTTGGGGGCTTCCTGAATATCACCGCGTTCCTTGTCCCAGTCAGGAGCGCCTTCGTAGGCCGGAGCGTCGTCGCTTGCCTTGTGTGTGGTAAAGCTCCAGCTATCCGTAGCCTTGATTTTTGCAGGGTAGCGCACCTTGCTCGTGTCGTTTTCGGAAACGGCCGTGATGGCGACTAGATCAATACGGAGCCTAGATCCGACTTCAACGGTTCCTATGTCCAGCGGAACAGCCCAGGTGTAAGTCTTTTTCTTTTTGTTGTACGTCCCCTCGATTTTTTCATATTCACGTTTGCGGAGATCTTTTCTTACCTGTTCGTTATTTTCGCACGGGTGGCTGTATGTAGCGATGTCGTATTCCGTACAAAGGTCCATATCGAAGGCGATGTCGCCATCATTGACTTCGTCTTCAGTAGCTTCAAAATAGATGTAGACAACAACGCTGTCTAGCTTACTCATAGATGAATTTGGAATGTGAATGCTGAATGCTTCCAGGTCGCCCCAGTCGTAATGATACGCAGTGGCGTAGGCTCCGATTTCGGGGAAGGGGGTTGCATCCTCTGTCTTGCAGTTGTCGCACTTCTTTTCGTAGTAGTCGCTACCGCCGTTACTTACAATGGTAAGTGCCGATAGAAGTATGGCTGATGCATCAAGGCATGTCTCGGATTTGAGATAGTCTTCCCAACTCTTGTTGTCGGGAACTAGGGAATTCTCTTCGCTGGGGGTGATGCCTCCAAATAGTGCTCCGGTGGGGCTGACATACTTGTAGTTATGGGCCGCCGTATTTCTGCCTTCAGGGTTTGCGGCACGGTGATGCGGGTGAGCGTCGTTCTTGTCGCCCACGCCATACACGAAGGAGATGTCCCATGGGTTCACACCGAACATATAGTTCAGCTGGTTGATGCCGAGTTGTTTCATTTCTTCGGCCTTCCAGTTTGGGGTGCCCATAATTGGAAGCTCGATTCCCTGCTTTTCGATATCGGCTGCGACATCGGCGTACGCAAGAACTTCAAAGATGTTGCCCGCTTGATAACGGTTGAAAATCCAGGTCTGGTCCGTCATCATGGCATACCAAATGGGGTCAAATGTTAAGGAACCTCTCACTTTCCAAGCCGGGCCCTGGCCACCGGGAATGCTCGGCAACGCTATGGAAGCGGAACCATCTCCGGACATATCCTCAAGGTTCAGGATCATGCTCGTAATGCAGTCTTCCACTGCGTTCAGCCATTCCGTTTCGGTAAGGCCGTAAGTCTTGGTCGCCTTCTTCTTGTCTGCAAGAATCAGCTTGTACAGGGCGTAAGTCGCGTATGCGTAGGAGTTTGCCCAGCTCGTGTTCTTTCCGTTCTTCAGAAAGCCCTTGTCATTCGTGACAAACCAGCCTCCTTCAAAGGCTCCTGCACCGTCCATATATTCTTGCCCAGTCACCAGGTTCTTGGTGCGAATCATATCGTCGGCGTATTCTTCCTTGCCGGTGGCGTACAGGAGTGCTACCGAAGCGAGGGCCAGGTCATCGTAAAATTCATTGTTGCCGTTGTATGCGGGAGTAGACCAACCTGCAGCACGCTTATTGTTCTTGAAAGTCTTGCCTTGGGCCAAATCCTTGGCAAAGGCGTACATCTTTTCGGCGACCATCAAGCAGCTATCGGCAAAGTCCTTGTCGTATTCTTTGTAATCCTTGGCTAAAATGGCAAGGCCTGCAATGATTTCACCTGCGATGTTGGAACCGAGTTCGCCGAGGCGAACTATTCTGGATGCGGGACCGCCGCGGTCTGTGGCGGCGGCAGAACCGTCTGTCGGTAAATAATCTGAATATTCAGGGCGCCCCCACCAGCCGTGATCACTGCCGAAGCTGCCCACGGAAACGGGCATATCGTCAATAACGCCCTTGGCAAATTCGTACGCTCGCAAGAAGAAGTCTGCACCGTGCTTGGCCTCGCGCAAGACATCGGGTACACCGTCGGTCTTGACAAATTCACCCTGGTTGTAATCGTAGTGGTCCACGTCCTTGGCGGGGTTGGTGGCAGACATCACGGCGAGAGTCATAAAAGAGAATGCCATTGTCTGCGATTCCTTCAGGTGATCGCCGCAATCGTACCAGCCACCAGCAAGGGAACCTGCCCTGGATTCCGTAAAACCGCGTTCGTCACTACTAGCGTCAACTGTGATGATGCCACCACCGTCTTTGGTGTGGCTCGGGCCGTGGAACCAAGATTCGGAATTGCCACTACGCTGGATTCCGAAGAACTTGAGCGTGGCGTCCTTTGCCATGGTGTAAACGTTGTCGCTTACAATAAAGGTGCTCGAAACATTGTCTCCCACCTTGATACGGAGGCGCTTGTCGGTAGGTACCGATTCGGGAATATTACCGACTTGGATGGTTCCGATTGGTCCGGTGATTTCGACCTTGTAACGCTTCTGGTCGTTTGTAGCGGCATTTGTACCAGCAATAATGGTCCAGTCGCTTGTCGTTTGGACTCCGCTCGAGGTGAAGGTTCCTGTCACCTTGGTGCTCAGCGACTTCCCGTCGGCATCTACGACTTCGAATTCAGTTGCGGAGCCTACATAGTAGAACTGGCGCTGCTTATCGCTCTTGAGGTAGCCCGCCTGGTTCACGCGAATCGGCGAAATCTTGGTGTTGATGGCGTCAAGGTAGGCCTGGTCCAAGGTGTCGGGCATCATCGCCCCCGCCTTAAAACTTGCGGGAGTAGCCTCTTTCGGAAGCATACCTGTTTTCTTGGTGACCGTCGTGTCAAAGTTTTCGAACACTTTCGCGTCCCAGCTCAAGGGCCAGGTCGGGCGAATCAGGTCGTATGGCGTGGTAGCGGCCATTGCAGCCGTAGCCGAAAATGCAAGAGACGCGGCAACTGCAATTGGCTTGATTTTCTTGAGCCTTCTCATAAAAACCTCCGAGAGGAATGTAAGGTAATTATAAGAAAAGTCTGTTTACCTTTCAAGTACAGTGTAAAAAAGACATGCCCGCACAATAGCGGGCATGTCTTAAGTGCAATAGAATGTAATGCGTTTACTTGATTTTAATGCTCTGCGTTGCAAGGACCTTGCCGTTTTGCGTGACTCTTGCAATTAGGGCGCCGCGGTGCGGAAATTTTGTGAGGTTCACTTCGGCGCGGGTTCCGTAGAAGTCCTGAGCCATCAACTGGTTGCCGAGCATATCAAAGATCTTCACGGTCTTGGTGCCCTGTGCGCTTGCTAGCACATAGAGCTTGTTCTTGGCAACCTGCATGCGAGCCTTCGCAATTGCGATGGACTTCACGAAACCGACGCGGTCGCTGGTGGTTTCGCCCGGACCGTAACCCCACAGCAGTTTGCCCTTGCTGCGAATGACGATGTACGGGTCACGAGGCGGCTGCTGAATATCGCCCTGGTCTTTGTCCCAGTCAGGAGCGCCGTCGTAGGCCGGGGCGTTCTTGGATTCAGAGTGGGCGGTAAAGCTCCAGCCGTCGGTGACTTTGACCTTGGAGGGCGTGCGAAATGTTTCGCACACGTTATTTTGTTTAACGCCAGAAGAAATGCTTATGTCAAGACGAAGCCTGCCGCCAAGGCCAATGGTGCCGACACTGATGGCCTGTGCCCAAGTGTAGGTATTCTTGTCTTTATTGTAGGTGTCTTCAACCTTTACGGGAGGGGTGCTTCTCAAAAGGTTTCTAAGTTCTCGGTCATTATCGCAGACTTTATTAAAACCGCCGATGTCGTAGGCTTGACAAATGTCATTGTCGAATATGGCTCCGCAAGCGTCAATATCTTCTTCGCTTGCATCAAAATAGATGTAGGCGACAACGCTATCGAGGTCATCCAGGGTTTCGTTGACGAATTGAACATTGAAAAAGTCCATTTTATTGATCGTATAGTGATATGCCGTTGCGTAAACTTCGTTGGAGAAGGGCGAGGCTTCCGTGGTATCGCAGTTATCGCACTTCTTTTCGTAGTAGTCGCTACCGCCGTTACTTACAAGGGTAAGGGCAGAGGTCAAGACAGTGGCTGCGTTGAGTGTCACCTCGGAGATGTAGAAGTTTTCCCAACTCATTAGGTTAAGATCCGTTGAAGATGTTTGGTTAGGATTCATTGAAGTTGTGGCGGGGTCTTGCCAGCCTACCAAGGCTCCGACAGGGGCGTTGTATTTATAAGCGAGGCCCGGCCAATTTTTGCCTTCGGGGTTTGCAGCCCTGTGGAAGGGGTGGGCATCATTCTTGTCTCCAATGCCGTATACAAACGAAATATCCCAGGGGTTTACGCCTAACAGGTAGTTTAACTGGTTGATACCGAGCTGGCGCATTTCGTTTGCTTTGAGGTCTGTACTTGCCATGGCCGGGAGTTTGATTCCTTGCTTTTCGATATCGGCTGCCACGTCGGCGTATGCCAATACTTCAAAGATGTTGCCGGCTTGATAGCCATTGAAAATCCATGCCTGATCAGTCAACATAGTGTACCAAGTGGGGTCGTATTTAACCGTATTGCCCTTGTAGCTAACATCATTTGTCGGTAGAACGATGGAACCGGCCCCGTTACCGCTTATATCTCCAAGATTGATAATCATGCTGGCAAGGCAATCTTCGATAGCGGCAAGGCGCTCTTCTTCGGTAAGGCCATAGTCCGATGTAGCCTTGGTCTTGTCGGCAAGGATTAGTTTGTACAAGGCGTAGGTGGCGTAAGCGTAGGAATTTGCATAGCTAGTATTTTTAGGCTTTTTTTCAAAGGCTTTGTCGGGGGTGGCGAACCAACCGCCTGCAAAGAATCCGGAACCTTCACCGATTTTTTGATTTGTATAGAGCTCTGTGTTACGAATCATATCGTCGGCGTAATCCTTCTTGCCTGTAGCGTACAGGAGCGCCACCGAGGCGAGGGCCAGGTCGTCGGCAAAATCGTTGTTGCCCATGAGGGCGCTTGTCCCCCACCCGGCAGCAATCTTGTTGTTTTTGAAAGTCTTGCCTTGAACCAAATCCTTGGCGAAGGCATACATCTTTTCGGCGACAACTAGGCAGCTATCCGCGAACTTCTGGTCGTATTTGGCGTAATCCTTGCTGAGAATGGCAAGGCCAGCAGCAATTTCACTGGAAATGTTGGCGCCGAGTTCCCCCAGGCGTACATCGCGTTCGGCAGGGCCTCCGCGGCTGGTAACGGTTACATAGTCTTGAACTTCTGGGCGTCCCCACCAATGGTGATCTTTTACGAAGTTACCCACAGAAACGGGCATGTCGTCAACAACGCCCTTGGCGAATTCGTAAGCCCTCAAGAAAAAGTCTGCTCCGTGCTTGGCTTCGCGCAAAACATCGGGCACACCGTCGGTCTTCACGAATTCACCTTGGTTGTAGGCGTAGTGGTCCACATCCTTAGTGGGATTGGTTGCAGACATTACGGCGAGAGCCATAAAGGCGAAAGACTGTGTCTGTGATTCCTTCAGATGGTCACCGCTATCGTACCAGCCGCCTGCCAAAGAACCTGCCTTGGATTCGGTAAAACCACTTTCTGTATTATTGTTTCCATCTGCTGTGACGAAACCGCCACCATCTTTTAAGTGGCTCGGGCCGTGGAACCACGATTCGGAATTACCGCTACGCTGGATACCGAAGAACTTCAGGGAGGCGTCTTTTGCCATGGTGTAAACGTCGTCGCTCACAATGAAGGTGCTAGAGATTTCGTCACCGACCTTGATGCGCAGGCGCTTTTCGGTAGGTACGTTCTGCGGGATTTTGCCGACAAAGATATTGCCTTCAGGTCCGGTGATTTCGACCTTGTAACGCTTCTGGTCGTTTGTAGCGGCATCTGTACCAGCAATAATGGTCCAGTCGCTCTTGGTTGTCGTTTCGGTTGCGGTAAACGTTCCGGTAATCTTGGTGCTGAGCGACTTGCCGTCTGCATCCACGACTTCAAATTCCGTCGCCTTGCTGCCCACAAAGTAGAACTGGCGCTCTTTATCGCTCTTGAGGTAGCCCGCCTGGTTCACGCGGATCGGCGAAATCTTGGTGTTGATGGCGTCGAGGTAGGCTTGGTCCAGGGTGTCGGGCATCAGGGCGCCTGCCTTGAAACTTGCGGGTGTTGCCTCTTTCGGAAGCATACCTGTTTTCTTGGTGATCGTCGTATCGAAATTCTCGAACACCTTCGCGTCCCAGCTCAAGGGCCAGGTCGGGCGAATCAGGTCGTAAGGCGTGGTAGCGGCCATTGCTGCGGTTGCAGAAAGAGCGGCCAAGGTAGAGGCTATAACCCCCGTCGACTTTTTAAGATGCATATCATCCTCCGATTATTCAGATTCAATATAGCATCTTCTGTTCTTTTTGCAAGTAAAATGTAAGTTTTGGTAACCTATGTCACAGTTATTCGAATCGTAGCGCTTCGATGGGGTCCAGGCGACTAGCCTTACGGGCCGGGTACCATCCGAAAAAGACTCCGGTGGCAAAGCACACGCCAAAGCTCACGATAACGCTCGTGATGGACACACTCATGGGCCAGTTCATGGCAATCTTTACCGTCTCGGAAGCGGCAATGCCAAGGGCGATGCCGATGGCGCCGCCAAGCAAGCTGATGATTACCGATTCAAAAAGGAACTGCAACAGAATGTCGCGGCCGCGTGCACCGATAGCCATACGCAGGCCAATTTCCTTGGTACGTTCGGTCACCGACACGTACATAATGTTCATGATGCCGATACCGCCTACAAACAAACTAATTCCTGCAATCGCGGTCAGCACCAGCGAGAGCATGTCCGAGGTGCTGGTGACCATCTGGATCATTTCTTCTTGGGTAAAAACGCGGAAGGGGTCGGTGGGCTTTGTCCAGCTGCGGCGTTCTTTCAAGATTCCCATGATTTCTTCGGTGGCTTGCGCCGCGTAGCCCTCGCCAATAGAATTCGCGTAAATCTGGCGGATGTTCGTGGTGGCGTTGAACCGCTTCATCACCGTCTGGTATGGCGTAAAAATCACGTCGTCGTTGTCTTGCCCGAAATCGCCGGAGCCTTTCGCCTTTAAGGTACCGATGACCTTGAGCGGAATGCTCTTGTAACGGATGGTTTTGCCGATGGGGTCGCCTTCGGGGAACAGGTTTTTCACGACGGTCTGGCCGATGACGCAGACTTTGGCCATGCGGTCTGCCTGGTCGTCGAACATGACGCCGTCTTCGATTTCGTAGTTGCGGATTTTCAGGTAGTCGGCCGATACGCCGCTCAAGGCCGTGGGGGAGTTGTTGTTGCCTACAATGGCCTGTCCGCCTACGGTTATCATGGGCGAGACTCCGTTAATGTAGGTGGCGTTTTCGCGGATCGCGATGACGTCGGCTTCTTCGAGCGATTCGGTGGATTCCATCTGCACGCCGCCGCGACGGTCGCGGTTCGGCATGATGATGATGGCGTTCGTGCCCATGGCGGTCATCTGTTCCTTGATGGATTTTTTGGAACCTTCGCCCATGGCAACCATGGTGATGACGGCTGCGACACCGATCACGATGCCGAGCACCGAAAGGAAGGTGCGCATGCGGTTACGGAGCAATGCTCGGAGGGAGATTTTTATGAGAGTGATAGGAGACATGTGTGAATTCGGATTTCAGAGTTCGGATTTCGGAGTTGAAGTTAATTTGGAATTCAGAGTTGAAAATAATTCTTAATTCTGAATTCCGAAATCTGAATTAATCATAAGTTTCGGGGGGTGGGAGTGCTTCGAAGGCGGCTTTGGCGTCCTGTACGTTCTCGTTCTTCACGTCTTTTTTAAGGAGTCCGTCGCGCAGCGTAATGGTGCGCTCGCTAAAAGTCGCGATGTCGGGTTCATGCGTCACGAAGGCGATGGTTTTTCCTTGGCGGTTCAGCTCCTGGAAAATCATCATGATTTCGTAACTGGTACGCGTATCCAGGTTTCCGGTGGCTTCGTCGGCCAAGATGATGACCGGGTCGTTTACGAGCGCGCGGGCGATAGCTACTCGTTGCTGCTGGCCGCCCGACATTTGGTTCGGCAGGTGGTTCATGCGGTCTTCAAGCCCGACCATCTTTAACGCCTCGATAGCGCGGCGGTGGCGTTCCGCTGCCGAAATTTTCGAATTGTACAAAAGCGGGAGTTCTACGTTTTCGATAGCCGTGGTGCGGCTGAGCAAGTTGTAACTCTGGAATACGAATCCGAGTTTCTGGCTGCGGATTTTCGCGAGTGCGTCGCGCTTCAGTTTTTCGGTGTGCTCCCCGTCCAGAATGTACTGCCCGGAGGTGGGCTTGTCCATGCAACCCAGAATGTTAAGCATGGTCGACTTGCCCGAACCGCTGGTACCCATGATGGTTACGAACTCGCCGGGATAGATATCAAAAGAAACTCCACGCAGCGCGTGGACGGTTTCGTCGCCCATTTTAAAGTCGCGGCGGATATTTTGTATAGATAAAATCGGGTCCATAATCGCTATTTTGATGCCTAATATAAACTTTTCGTTGCATTTGTGCGAAATGTTCTGATTTTATATGCAAATTTAGGTGTGAGCTGGGTCACATCTGGCTCAAAACTTGCAAAAATACTACATTGGGAAACAATGTAATAAAGACATGCGAGGGTTACAATGAAAAAAATCATTGCTTTATCATTGGTCGCTGGTGGTCTTGCCTTTGCCCAGTCCGGGCTTCAGGGGGGAACCTCCGGTATACATCAACACAACGCCTATACATTGGGGAAGGGCGGCATTGAAATTGGAACGGGTGGCGATGTTTCGCTGGACTCCTGGTCCCAGTCTCGTGGCGGCGTGCTCTCGGTGAATAAGCAGGAACGCTCCTTCCATTCGCAGGCGGGCTCGTTGTCGGGTAATGTCCACCTGGCTGTCGGTCTGCAGGAATTCCTGGATTTGGGCGTATCCCTGCCTCTTTATTATGATCACGCCAACTTGCGCGGTAGCGGCGAAGGCGATCTTTGGAAAAATAGCCGTGGTGACGTGGATATCTGGATGAAGTCCGGTCTTGTGGGTGATGCCAGGAGCTTCTTTGCCGCCGCAGCATTGATCGATGTCTATATCCCGACGGGTGAAAAGGGTGCCGGCGTTCGTCCTCGCCATGCGTGGTACCTGAATGACGACGCGGGTAATACCAACCCCTATTCTTCGGATGAAGTGAACTTCGCCGGAACCTTGGTGCTTACCTTGAATTTCGGTGCACTGGGAGTACCGGTCGTGTGGAACTTCCATGCGGGTTATGTGTTTGCCGACAAGGGTACCAATACGCTTGTTTACGGTTCGGGCTTGAATATCCTTCCGACCAACTGGCTTGATATCTTTGTGGAATATACGGGTGAAATGCGTGTCGAGGACGGTGCCTACCGTCGTGACCCGATGGACGACCCGATGCTCGTGACTCCGGGTCTTCGTTTCCACCTGCCGTGGAATATCGACTTCGCCCTGGGTGCAGATATCGCAGTCCGTACTTTGAGGAATATTGGCTACGATACCAAGGATGAAATGAAGAGTGTTGAAAACCACACCGTGCATTACGAAGCAAAGCAGGGTGAAATCCGTTACGGTTACGCGCCGACTCCGACCATTGCCGGTACGGCTCTCCTGACCTGGCGCTTCGGTGGCAACGCCAAGCACGACGAAGACGGCGATGGCGTTCCGGATGAAAAGGACCAGTGCCAGCATACGCCGGACGTGGCCACGGTTGATACTCTGGGCTGCCCGATCGATACCGATAAGGACGGCGTGATCGATGGCCTCGACATGTGTGAAAAGACTCCTTACGGTGCCGAAGTGGATACGGCTGGCTGTCCGATGGATACCGACAAGGATGGTATTCTCGATGGTCTTGACAAGTGCCCGAACACCACCGAAGGCGCTCCGATTGATTCGCTCGGCTGCGAACCGGATTCCGATGCCGATGGCGTGCCCAATACTTCTGACAAGTGCCCGAATACCTTGGCTGGCGTGAAGGTCGATACTCTCGGCTGCCCGAAGGATTCCGACAAGGACGGCGTCTACGACGGTCTCGACAAGTGCGAAAATACCCCGGCCAACTTGCCTGTGGATTCGACGGGTTGCCCGGCCGACGCCGACAAGGATGGCATTGCTGATGCGTTTGACAAGTGTCCGAATACTCCGGCGAACCTCCCGGTCGACACCCTCGGTTGCCCGGCTGACGCCGACAAGGATGGCGTGCCCGATGCTCTCGACAAGTGTCCGAACACTCGCGAAGGTGCCCAGGTGAATGCGGAAGGCTGCGAAGGCGACTATGATGGCGACGGTATTCCTGATGCGGTTGACCAGTGCCCGAACACCAAGCAGGGCTTGGCTGTTGATTCCACCGGTTGCCCGGCTGATGCCGACAAGGACGGCGTGCCTGATGCCCTCGATAAGTGCCAGGATACCAAGATCGGTATGACGGTTGACAACACCGGTTGCCCGCTCGACTTCGACAAGGACGGCGTGCCCGATGGTCTTGACCAGTGCCCGAACACTCAGCAGGGCGTGCCTGTTGACTCTACGGGTTGCAGCGCCGATGCCGACAAGGATGGCGTCTACGATGCCGCTGACAAGTGCCCGAATACTCCTGCAGGTGCAGCGGTCGACACCCTCGGTTGCCCGATTGACACCGACAAGGACGGCGTACCTGACTATCAGGACAAGTGCCCGAACACCCTCGAAGGCGTCCGCATCGACAAGAAGGGTTGCCCCCTGAACAAGAAGGAAGACCTGGAACAGTTGAAGAAGGGCATTAACTTCCAGAGCGGTTCCAAGAAGCTTACCAAGTCCAGCTACAAGACCTTGAACAACATCGTTGCCTTGATGAAGAAGTTCGGCACGGCAAACATCGAAGTCCAGGGCCATACGGACAACACCGGTTCCGAAGAAACCAACAAGAAGATTTCTCAGGACCGTGCCCAGGTGGTGGTAGATTACTTTATCCAGAACGGCATTTCTCCTGACCGCGTTCGCGCCGTGGGCTTCGGTTCTGACAAGCCTATCGCCGACAACAAGACGAAGAAGGGCCGCTCCAAGAACCGCCGTGTTGAACTCGTACCGTTCTAATCGAGAGTCTTGAAAAGCTACTGCAGCCTAGCTGCAAAAAAAGGGTCGCCGCAAAGGCACCCTTTTTTTTGTATGAATAAAACTAACGCCGAAATTAAAATTTCCTTTAACTCCGAATTCTGAATTATCACAACTCCGAATTCTGAACTCTGAATTCCGAAATATCACAACTCCGAACTCTGAACACTGAATTCCGAATTACCTAAACACCCACTTCTTATACAGCGTAAAGCTTGCAATCACGTACACTCCGTTCGCAACGATGTTTGCAAAGAAGCCGGGCTTCATGTATTGTGAAATGAATTCGGTAAACGGCTTGCACCAGGCGGTGTCGAGTGCGTAGACAGTTGCTTCGAGAGTGGCGAGGTTAAGGAGGTAGGCGGCAGCGAAGACGATGACGAATCGGATGACTTCGGTGCGTTTCCGGTTCGTGCTCCTGAAATTCCAGATGCGGTTCATCAGGTAGCTGTTGATGGCGCCGAAGATGAAACCGAGAAAATTGGAAAGTTCCAGGTTCCAATCAAGCAGCTGATGCATCACCCAGACCGATGCCAAGGTGATGAGCGTGTTCATGACGCCGATGATATTGTACTTGATGAAATGCTTCACGTGGAAAAATATACAATTCGGATTTCGGATTTCGGAATTCGGAAATGATAAAATCTCTGAATTCTGAATTCCGAATTCTGAACTAAGATGTCTTTTTATCTAATTTTATCGCATGAATTGGTTTGATTCTAAAAAGTGTTCTGCGGTCGATGCCGCGGCGATGATCAACGATGGCGATGTGCTGGGGGTTTCTGGTTTTACCTTGGCGGGCTACCCCAAGGAAGTACCCACGGCTTTGGCCGCACGTGCCGAAAAGTTGCATGCCGAAGGTAAGCCTTTCAAGGTGACGCTTTTTTCGGGAGCCTCTACGGGCGACAGCTGCGACGGTGCCCTGGCGCGTGCCGGTGCGGTGAGCCTTAGGATGCCTTACCAGAGCAATCCGAGTCTTCGCAAGGCGATCAACGCGGGCGAAATCAAGTACATCGACGCGCACCTGGGCAAGATGGGTTACCTGGTGCGTACCGGTGCGGTGCCTGCGCCGACGGTCGCCATCATTGAAGTTTCTGCGATACTGGGCGACGGTCGCGTGTGCCTTTCGACTTCGGGCGGAAACTCGGTGACTTACCTGGAGATGGCACCGAAGATTATCCTGGAGTTGAATACGCGTCTCGGAGATTCCTTTATGGGAATCCACGATACAGCTCTCCCGGAACTTCCTCCGCATGCCAAGCCGCTCCCCATCTATAGCGCAGGCGATCGTGTCGGTGGTGAATTTGTCAAGATTGATACGAATAAAGTAATTGCCGTCGTCGAGACTTCCCGCCTTGACGAGGTAAATCCGTTCGTGGAACCTGACGAAGTTTCCAGGAACATCGGTGAACGTATTCTGGACTTCATCTGCTTCGAAGAGAGTAAGGGCAGACTCCCCAAGGGACTTGCGTTCCAGAGCGGCGTGGGCAAGGTGGCGAATGCTGTGCTTAGCGCCATGTCCGACGACAGTCGCCTCGGAACCATCGACCTTTACACCGAAGTCATCCAGGAAGCCGTATTCCCGCTGCTGAAAAAGGGAAAGCTCGGTGTCGCTTCGGGTACGGCTCTTACTTTGTCTGAAAATGCGCAGAAGGAATTTGTCGAAAACAGCGCTGAATGGAAAAAGCACTTGGTGCTTCGCCAGCAGGAAGTGAGCAATAGCCCCGACGTAATTCGTCGTGTGGGTGTCATTTCGATGAATACGGCGCTGGAAGTGGATATCTTTGGCAATGTGAACAGCAGCCTTGTCTCGGGCTCTGCGATGATGAACGGTATCGGCGGTGCCGCCGACTTTGCAAGGAACTGCGCGCTGGGCATTTTTCTGACGCCGTCGGTTGCAAAAAATGGCGCCATCAGTTCGATTGTGCCTTACGTGAGCCATGTGGACCAGACGGATCACGACACGATGATTTTTGTGACGGAGCAAGGCCTTGCCGACTTGCGTGGGCTTCCTGCCGAAGAACGTGCAAGACTCATTATCAAGAATTGTGCGCACCCGGATTTTCGCGAACCCCTGACGGATTTTTTGGAATACAGCCTGAAGCACGCCAAGGGAATCCACATGCCGATTGCCCTGGAACGTGCCTTTGAGATGCACCGCCGGTTCCTCGAAACCGGGAAAATGCTGTAACATTCCCCTATTTTCCCCCTATTACCCCCGCAAGACGGGGGTTTATTTTATTTAACGGAAAATCTTTTTATATTGCTTAAATGATGCTGAAACGACGAACCAATCGCCTAATGGGGACTGTTGTCCTTACTTTTGCCACTTGCGCTCTGGTGGCGTGTTCGAGCCATGATTCCTCTTCGTCGTCTCCGGAAGAAGATTCCGCAGAAGAAAGCTCGGAATCCTCTTCGGATCCCCATTCGGACAAGAATTCCAGTGGAGTTGTTGCTCTCGATTCCTTGGGTCGCCCGCTGTCGAGTTCTGGCGTCGTACAGGGCGGTTCTTCGGCAGGTCTTTCGAGTTCGTCGGTAGGACCGGTTGTCGGAATCAAAGATACGGTCATTACGGACACGACGGTCGTGACGGATGTAAACGCCCTGCCGGACTGTTCTGCCGAGATTGAAGGTGAAACTTTCCTGGTCCAGAGCGAGAACATGCTGTATTTCTGTCTGGGCGGGGACTGGGTTGAAGCGGAAATGGTGGCCCAGGTTGCCCAGGTCGGCTGTCGCAACGGCGTGCTGACGGTGGGGGATGATTCCGAAGACGAAACTTCGGGGTCGGAAAGTTCCGGTGGGAATACGTTCCCCTGGGGAAATTTTGGTGGCAATACTGTCAATACGGCTGCCGTCGATACGGCGGAACCCCGTATGGTGGGAGCGCATCTTTTGGGTGTTGCCGAGAAGGGACCTTTCCGCTATGGAACCTCGGTGAAGCTGATTGAACTGGATAGCACGCAACACCTGGCCGATTCCAAGCGTACCCACAAGGCCTGCATTTTGAATGCGGAAGGTAATTACAGTTTTGATAGTGTTGATTTTGTTTCGCCATATCTGCGCGTCAAGGCGAACGGATATTTCAGGAATGAGTTGACGGGCGGATTGTCTTCGTCGATCGTCACGTTGGAAGCCGTGGTTGACGTGACGGAGAAGGATTCCGTAAACGTGAATATGCTGACCCACATGGAAGCTCCGCGCGTGTTGAAGCTGGTGGAGAACAGCGGCAATAATCAGCCTATCCGAGCGGTCAAGGCGCAGGCTCTGCGCGACATTCTGGCATCCTTCGAAATCCAGTTGGGATCTTCCAGCACCGGTGGAAATGGGGGTGGTTTCGGCTGGGGAAATTTTGGACAGCAACAACAGACGCTCACGACGGATGGTCGGTTTGCTGAGGATATCGGTCTCTTCGATGGTGACGAGTACAGCGGCGCCCTGCTTGCCATCTCGATCATGATGCAACGCAAGGGCTCTGGCAACGACATGATGCAGTATACCGCGGGTATTGCGGACCGTATCAAGGGTAACGGAAACTGGGACGACAACAACGCGAAGGCGGATTTGGCGGACTGGCTCATGACTCTAGATACGAGCGGATCTTATGCGACCATTCGGAACAATATCGCCTCGTGGCATTTGGGTGATGTTCCCGATTTCGAAAAGCACCTGAAGCACTTCTGGACGACCGTCTATAACTTTGGCGAGTGCAATGCTTCTAATGCCGATTCCGTGAAATTTATCAGTAACAGCCTGAGCGCCTTCTTTGTCTCGGGTTACGATCTGCAGGGGCCGAAGGTTCGCTTTATCTGTGATGCCGAAACGCACGAGTGGCGTGCGGCGACCGATCTGGAAAAGGATACCTACGGTCTGCAGGGCGAGTACGAAGGCCAGCTCAAGGTGGGCCGCATCAATACCGACCGTTACTATGTTTATGAAAACAAAAAGTGGCGTGCGGCGACCAGCGACGATATTCAGGAGTTCGAGGATTTGGCCGATGTCTACAAGAGTCTCAAGTCTGGTGAAAAGGTTATCTTCCTGCTGCGTCATGCCGAAAGGACGAACGATACGGGGAAAAAGGGAAACTTGACAGACGGCGGAAAAACGCAATCCAAGAATGTCGGAGCAAAGCTGAAGGGCGAAAACATCTATTTCGCCAATTCGACTTATACGAGAAGCATAGAAACCTGCGAGAACATTGCAGCGGGTGCCGGCACGAGCTATTCGGAAAATACGATCGAGGACCTGGATGGTGAATGGTATGTGAAGGACAATTCGCAGTACGAAAGCTGCAAGAGCGCTAATGGCGGTGGATGGGGAACAAATTCGGCTTATGCCTACAAGGGAATATGTCCGGAAGCGTTCTACGATTTCGAAGACCGCAGTGAGGAATTCTTGCAGGAAATCGTCAAGCCGCATTTTGCGAAAGTGAAAAAGGTCGGCGTCTGGATTTCGCACGATACTTTCGTGGTCCCCTTTACCGCCTATTGTACCGACAAGAAGGTCAACCTGCGCTATTTTGATACCAAGCAGTGGATCAATTACCTTGCTGGAGTCGCGATTATCATGGATGCGAGCGGCAAGATGCGCTACGTGCCTGTAAAGGGCCTTGAGTCCGGTACGATGACGATGTAGTGTATGCCTTGCGTGGTGGGTGACCGCGCAAAAATGGGATGTCTTGGAAAATGGATTTGGTTAGAATAATTCGGTTGTGTGTTGTGCCGCTAGCTTTTGTTATGCTGTCGGCATGTTCTGGTGAAAATTCTACCGGTGGCGTCGAGGGAGGTGATTCGCCGGAAAACCATCACGGTTCATTGGCGCCTGTCGTTGTTGATACCGTGCGTGCGCCTTTGTATGTCTACGAAATTCTGAAGGAATATTCGTCTGTCGATGGCGCTGGTGATACTCTCGATTCTGTGCGGGTGGTCCTTGAGCCGTCAGGAGCAGACATCTTGACATTGCTGTCTCGCCCCCGGGTGGAGCAACTCCTGATGAACCATGTCCCCATGGATTCGGCGGTGGTGCAGGCGAAAAGAGAAGTGGCGGCCGCCTTCGGAATAGACTCCGTCCCGCTGGCCGCGGAATACGAGGCGGTCGTGCTCGCTATTTCGGCCTTGATCCAGAACCGGGCAAGCAAGGAAGAAACGGAAAATTTTATCCGTAGCGTGGGGGAGGATCTGAAGGGCGACGGTGCCTGGAATGATCCTAACCTGAAAATCCAGATTGCGGATTGGACCGTGGGAATCGATTCCGTATGGAAGTACAACGATATCCGCAACAACGTGATGTCGGCTTATGGCGGGAACGTGCCAAACTTCGAACGGTTCATGCGCGCCTTTATTCCGTTGGCTTACGCCTTCGAGCCTTGTACCGAGGCGAATGCGGGAACGGTCACTTTCGTGAATCAGGGACAGAGCGCCTTATTTGCAAATGACTACGAAACGTCGGACCATTCGGCGGTGCGCTTTATTTGCGATGTGAATAATAGGGAATGGCGCATCGCCCAGCCGATAGAAAAGGATACGGCAGGTTTTGGCCCGGGCGAATACGATAGGGAGGTCCGCGAAGGCCGCGTCATTCACGACAACTATTACATCTTCGATGCCGGCGCTTGGCGAGTGGCGACTCCGCAGGAAGCCGACGGTTTTACCGATCTGGTGGAAGTCTATGCGAGTCTGAAGGCCGACGACAAGGCGGTATTCATTATCCGTCATAGTGAACGCACCGATGACACCGGGCCGAACGGTCACCTGACCGATAACGGGAAACTGTATGCTCGCAATTTGGGTTCGCGCCTTGCCGCTGTCGCCAAGGAAGATTTCTATTACGGATATTCGGGCTACACGCGCACCAAGGAAACCTGCGAGAATATTGCGCTGGGCAAGGGACAGTCGAATTATTCGTTGGATGTTTTGACCTATATGGATGGAAACTGGTTCGTGAAGGATGCCGCCAAGGTCGAGCAATATATGAACTCGGATGGCGGTGGCTGGGTGGTCTATTCCAAGTATGCGTTCACCGGTGCTTATCCGGATGCTTTCTACGATCTGGAGGAACGTGGCGAGGAACTGCTTCGGGACAATGTCGTTGCAAACCTTGCGAGCATGAAACGCGTCAATGTCCTGTGTTCGCATGACTTTTTGGTGGTGCCCCTGCTAGCCTACACGACGGATGGACACGCGAATGTCCGTTATTATGAAAAGTGGAAATGGGTGAATTACATGGCCGGTGTCGCCATGATCATTTCGGCCGATGGATCTGTCCGCTATATCCCCGTGAAGGGGCTGGATACCGGAGTCATGTAGGACTTTCTTTACGTTGCGGTCGAGCTTGATTGCAACGGAGGACCGCTTTTCCTATATTGTGCGGTATGTTTAAGGTAATCAAGGCATTTTGCCGTCTGCTTTCTAACTACGCTTCACCCTTTGTCATCGCAAGCGCAATAGTCGCATTCTTCGTCCCGGTCGCTTTTGGCTGGGTTCACGGGAATGTATCTTCCGTCATTCTCGGCGTCATCATGTTGAGCATGGGACTTACCATTTCGACAGACGATGTGCGCAATCTGTTAAAACAGCCGTTCCACATTTTGCTCGGTGCGGTTGCTCAGTATACGATCATGCCGTTTGTGGCCTTCGGGCTTACGAAGGTGTTCGGACTGGATCCGTACCTTGCCGTGGGTATCATTCTGGTAGGATGCTGCCCGGGCGGCGTTTCGAGCAACGTCATGAGTTTTTTGGCCCGTGGCGATGTCACGTATTCGGTGAGCATGACCATGGTGAGTACGCTCCTTGCGCCCATCATGACTCCGCTCTTAGTGCTGTGGCTTGCCGACACTAGCATCGACGTGAATGCGAAGGGTATGTTCCTGAACATTCTGTATGTGACGATTGCGCCGATTACCATCGGGTTCCTTTGCAACTATTTCCTGGGCAAGCGCGCCGTATTTAAGGAAATCCAGGCGAACATGCCTGCCGTGAGCGTGATAGGCCTCATGATGATTGTGGGTGGCGTCGTGGTGACGGTGCGTCCGCAGCTGTTCGCGAACGGTCTCGGCCTCATATTCCTGGTGCTTGCGGTGGTGTTCTGCCACAATGCGCTGGGCTATGTGCTTGGTTACAGCGTGGGTAGGCTTTTCAAGTTCAATACCGCCAAGAAGCGTACCATTGCGATTGAGGTCGGCGTGCAGAATGCCGGCATGGCGACCGTGCTTGCCATGGCTTTCTTTGCGGATCCCGAGAACGTGGCGAAGAATCCCGCCGCGGTACTTTGCATGGTGCCCTGCGCTTTGAGTTGCGCCTATCATTCCATTAGCGGAACGGTGCTGGCAAACATTTTCGCCTGGCGCGACAAGAAAAAGGCGCAGTAAAAACTGCGCCGTCGAGAGAATCTTTCAAGAGATTCTTTTAGCGGATTGCAACTTTTTGCATGTAGCTCGTTCCCTTGGAACGGGCTTTTACAATGTAGATACCGCGATGGCCTTGCTTCCACAGGAATTCGGAGCCGTGTGATTCTGCGATTTTATGACCGTTCATATCGTAGATGCTCCATTCCGCGGTCTCGGGAAGCGTAAACAGGATGGCGCCTCCCGCGCGGCTCATGCGGATTTCCCCGTTGACGGCCAAGCGGCTTTGCTTGATTGCGGCGGTCTTGGTGAGAGAAGAGGAATCTCCGGGGGTTGCCGCTTTCGGGTTGTCGATAGCGTCGATTACGTTCATAAATGTTCCGCTCATCATCGAGGCGCCGAACCAGGCGAGGAACTGGTCGAAGTACATCTCGTTGTGGAGCGTGTCCTCGATGCCGCCAGTGGGATCCTTGGCGACTCCGAAGTAGTCTCCGCCTTCGTAGAACTTGGCGAGTTCTTCGCTGAAGGCGATGCGGTCGGCAGATTCCCCTGCGGCGACGGTTGCCGTAGCCCACATGCCGATGGTTAGGTGGCTGTGTTCGCTGCGGTAGCGCCAGGTGTCCTTGTTCTTGCTGTCGTTAAAATCGGTCCAGATGTCTTCGGCGGGCAGAAGTTCGCCTGCGTTTTCGATCTGGTAGAAGTTTGCAGCCTTGGCTCCGCCCTTCGTGTTGATAAAGCTGACGGCGTTTTTGAGGAAAGCCTTGGCGCGGGGTTCTTCAAACCATACGGCATCGATGGCGACTCGCCAAAGGATTCGGATGGCATCCTTGAAAAAGGCTCGGCTGTTGAAGTAGGCGTTATAGCCGAGGCTTCCGGCCCAGCCGCCATCAGGACGCATCCAGTCGGGGACCATACCCATGCTGTATCCGGGGCTGTTCTCGAGGATTTCGTAGGTCTTTTCGACTACCGTATTCCAGCGATCACCGTTGCTGTCGAACCTGGCGAAAATCCTGTACCATGCCGGTGAAAAATAGCCTGGGTTTACAAAACTGTAACCGCCCCAGCCTGCGCCGGGGGCGAGGATCCCGTTGCTTGTAATTTGTTCGGTGCTCCACATGCAGTCCAGAATTTTTTGGGCATGTTCGGCATAGCCGTAATTGAACTTGGTCGAGGTGTAGGGTTTCCACTTACCGGCAGAAACTAACTTGTCTGCAAAGATCAGGGCGAGGGCGACGTCTTCTTCGGCGTCGGTCGCGGCGCCTGTACCGCTGATTTTTCCACTGGGTGCCATTTGCCAGTTGTAGTAACAGCCGCCCCACATCTTTTCGTTGGCAGCGTCCCAGATGGAATTGAAGTGATCCTGGTCGTTGGCGTAGAGTGCGACGAGCATGCCGTATCCGACCGCTTCGCTCACGGCATCGCCCGGTGTTTCGCTCTTGGGGCGGTGAATGAGTCCCTCGCCTTCGCTGTAGGGATCGATGTTTCGACGGATGAGCCCTTGCCACGTGCTGTCGAGAGCGGCTTTCCAGTAAGAAGCGTCGACTTTGGGTTGAGCGTTCGGTAGGTCGAGTACCGCCAGGGAATAGCTGAACGCCCCTGCAATGCAGAGGGGCAATACCTTGAATAAATGCATATAGCCTCCGATCACCCAAACGGATTCCCTGGAGGAATATATAGTAAAAAAGTCTAGTCGAGTTTACCCTGGTAGAGTTCCAGGAGCTTGCGGGAGAGCAGACTCGTGTATTTCGCGTTCGTGAGCGTGATGCGGGCCTTTTCCAGGTTGTTTTTCTGGGTAAGGAAATCGGTGTAGGTGAGCGCTCCGGCGCTCCGCTGTTCTTCGGCGACCGCGAGCGCTTCGGATTCCGCTTCGACCTGGAGGATGGCCGCTTTCCACTGCATATCGGCGCTGACGGCATTCAGGTAAAGCTTTTCGATGTTGTTCTCGAGAGTCTTGAGATTTTCTTTCAGACTCACCTGCGATTCGGTCTCGTTCACCTGGGCCTGCAGCACCTTGTTTTCCGTGGCGCCGCCATCGATAATCGGGATGTTGATGCCGAGCGAAATGGAATTCTGCCAACCGTACTTGAGTTGTCCCTTGTAGTCCCCGGATTCCCATGCCTGCAGGCCGGTGCTGGAATTGGCGCCGAGCGTGACGGTGATGGAACTCCCTTTGCTTGCGACCTGGGTATTCTTCTGTGCGGCGCGTACGGAGATGCTGTCGGACTTGAGCCCCGGATTGGCTTTCTGGGCGTCGGCCTTAAGTTGTTCGTAGGCGGGGAGCGGGGGGAGCGAGTCGGGGCTTTCGATGTCTGTTTCGGGGGCTGCAATCTGGAATTCGGCGGAATCGTCGAACTCCAGTAGCTGGCGCAAGGTGGTCTTGGCGGTGCTTACCGAAAGCTGTGCGCTAAGCTGCGAGGTCTGTTTCTGCAACACGTTCGATTGCGACTGCGTCAGGTCCTTCTTGGTGATGGAGCCCGCTTCGAAAAGCTTGCCGTAATGTTCGAATTCCGCCTGGGCAAGCTCCACGGAGGCGTCTGCGGTGCGCAGGTTCTCGCTTGCGGCGAGGAGGCTCATGTACGCATTGAGCACGCTTTCTTGCACGCTGCGTTCCGTCTGCTGCGTGGCGAAAGCGGTCGCTTCCTTGGAGAGCGTCTTGGATTCCACGTTCAGGCTCGTGGCACCCCCGTCCCAGAGGGTGTAGGAACCGGAAATGCCGAGATTCAGGCGGTAATGGTCCTCGTTGTCAATAAAGGGATGGTCGTAGAGCGTATTCTGGATGCTTGCGCTTACGGTCGGGGAATTGCCCGACTTGGCCTGCTTGACCGAGATGTCGGCCGCCTGTTCGCGAAGCTTGGCGGATTCCAGTTTCAGGCTCGACTTCTTCGCTTGCTTGAGGCAATCCTCCAGCGTCCAGGCGCTTTCGGCGAGGCTTACGGTCGAGAATGCCGTGAGCAGGAGGGCGGCAAGGATACCTGTATGTGAAACTCTGTTGATCATGCCCTTTAGATGCGCCGGAGAGACGTTTCGTTGCATTTTGCGGAATTGCACAGACAAGATAACAAAAATGGGTTGCACAAAAAAAAGACCTCCGGGGTAGGAAGTCTTTTTCAAGTGGACGGTACTGGATTTGAACCAGTGACCTCTGCCGTGTGAAAGCAGCGCTCTAAACCAACTGAGCTAACCGTTAAATTCGAACAAAAAGGCCAAAATGGTATCGGTAAAGACAGAAAAGATGACAAAAAAGCTGCAATCCGTTTGTTGTAAACGGTTTGTTTGTCACCAGATTTGTCACCACGAGGTTCACCATGATGGAATCCATTCACTTGAGGAAAAAAGCCTTAAAAACAAAAGGAGTGTATGAACTGTACTTCGATTACCAAGTAGAGGGTAAAAGAGTTCGCAAATTCACCAAACTACACTGGATAAATGGGGATAAAGCCCATAATAATACAGTGATGGGCAAAATTGAACGGTTACGGCAAGAAATAGCTGAATCTCTGAGGGTCGGAACATTTGCCGATGACGAAATGTCCCTCATTCAGTATGCAAGACTTTATAACAATGGTTTCGCAGAGGAGACCATAAGAAGTCGAGAGAAAACGGTCAAAACAATCATCGAATTTTGCAATGATGTCAAATTGCGTGATGTCAACCGACAGTGGATGCAACGCTATGTCCAGTTCTTGAAAATGCGTAAGAATGGCACCAATACGATAAATTCCCGTTGCGCTTACATAAAGACCCTGATGCATCGGGCTTTTGCCGATGGTCTTATATGCCGCCCCGTTGACTTTAGCGGTCTAATGCCCCCAGCTCACCGTGAAAATAGCTGTGCGTTGACATTAGATGAGGTCAAAAAGCTGATTAGAACACCACTATACCGAAGCGATGTTTCCTGTGCTTTCTTGTTTTCATGCTTTACGGGGTTAAGGATTTGTGATGTGCGGCGGTTGAAGTATGCCGACATGCATGACGGGGTGCTTGAAGTCGTTATGCAAAAGACGAAAAAGCCCATAGTTATCCCCCTAAC
>JAEEGH010008496.1_pt1 | contig 24260 bp, 25 predicted proteins | sample 9134181 | NCBI WGS metagenome assembly JAEEGH01 (sample SAMN16246544, study PRJNA631951) | gut metagenome | biome: gut microbiome; feature: rumen; material: DP-attached | host: Bos | place: Iran: Karaj | collected 2018-10
TACTAGATCGTTCAAGAAGAAGATGAAAAAGGGCGCATGGGCAACAAGCCTATATGGTTGTAAGAAACAGTGTTACAAAAATCACTTATATACTGATAGGGCCAAATCTGCATATGAAAAGGGCGTTAAAATACGTCCTATGGCCGGATGTGTTGTTTATGAGTTACATGATTGATATTCAGACTTCAAGATGCAGGCGAGTGCGATTATAGAGTAGTCGTGTCTTGTATGGATTACTTAAATCTGGTCAAGATATTACAATATATGCATTAGGAAATTAAGGATGGTGTTTTTGAAATCCTTTGGTTGATTGAATAAAGAGAAGAGGACTCTGTCAGGGCTTAAAGCTTTGCACTATGGAGGTTATGTTATGGGGATGTTTGCGTGTTATATGGAAGCTAAATACGATCTGATAGAATCACTAAAGACCAAATCAGATAATGAACTATTTGAGGAAGTAGAATCTTTATTACAACAGAATATAAAGTCGTATGATATGGGTAAACTGTGGGATGGCCTTCATTTTATTATGACTGGAGTGTCTGCATCAACGCCTATTGTAGATGACTTGCTGAGCGAAGCTATTGTTGGGACAAGCATGTTTTCAAGTGATGAGAATGCAAACTATATTGCATACATTTATCCTGACAGAGTTAGAGAAATATTTTTAGCCCTTTCTAGCTTTGATATATATAAGGCACTTTCATATTTCTCGCCTAAAGAATTGGAAAAAAAGGATATTTATCCTTCAATTTGGGTTGAATCTGAGAAAGAGAGTCTTAAGGAAGAGCTTATCTCTGAATTTAAAGGAATAAAAGATTTTTATGGTGTTGTGAGTAATGACAATAAGGGTATAGTTGTGAGCATATATTGAAAAGTGAATATAGAATCGGAAAATAGTTATGACGGAGAATAAGACATGTCTTACGAATTAAATGATGATACAACTGGTGGTTTCGAGCCACAAACATATAAAACACACTGTGGAGACTGGAAAACCAGATATAACGCATATGTTGCTGATGGAATGATTGCTGTTCAGGGAAAATTCAATGGCGTGCTGACTGAAATGGAAGATGCAAACACCGCTATTGAAAGTGCCGGGATAGAAGGAATCGATAAGATCAGTATTGCATATACTCGCACGCAGACAGCAGATGTAGAAGATAAGAGGTCAAATCTATGTTTCTTCACCAGTCTGGTTTATAGTGATGCAGAGAAACAGATTGATGATCCCTTTTATGAGTCTGTATATGCAACTAAAGGAAATACCGATGAGCATAAGTCAGTACTTCTTACTTTTTCAGGAACTACAATTGATCTTCCCTATGAATATTGTAGTCCGGAGAACATCTTTAACATTATGACAAAGGTGTTCGATGAATCTGCTTATGATGATTTCCTATATACAGATGATGAAGAAGCCAATGCTCTTATCGGGCAATATATGGAATACGATTATGTGACAGGCACCTATGGCTTTGAAGAAGCTATGGACAACTGGGATAGCCTTACCGATAAGGAGCAGGCTGTGCTTGCGCATTGCTATGAATATTCATATAGACAGTACGAGCTGGTCATGGATGATGACTCCTATGAAGCGAAAGAAAAACGTGAGATTCTGGAGCGAATGGCTAACAAGTTTGTCAATCATCCCGAGATAGCTACAACAACGTCATCTCTTACAATAGCAGATCAAATTAAACTCGGCGAGTTTGATACTGAATCCTATAGTTCTTTACTCACCCAGGATATTACTGGAACGAATGGTCCAATAAACTATAACAGCTCATCATTGATGGATTTTACGAATCCATCGGTTCTTTCAGCTGCAGGAAAAGGTATGCTTGGACTGCTTGGAGAAGATAGCAGGGGAAAAGACCTTTTAGAACAGCTTGACTCAAGACTGTTTTTGCCCGGTAATGGCGAAATAAAAGTAAGGCATGACGGAGCAGGTACTGAATTCTATATTGCTGCATCAAATGAATTTGACACTCCCTATATGGGGCTGGTTGGTTATAACCTACCTACTGGCGATACTGTTGTCGCATATTGCACAAGTCAGCAAAGAAGCGAGGCATATGTTTATCACCAGGAGGAGAAGAACCCTGGTTGCTATTCACATCAAAAAGCACTCGGACTGAATGAGAGTGCCATTGCTACCATTTTGACTGCGGCCAAGAGTTCAGTGGATATGGAGGTTATGGAAAATCTCTCAAAGTGTGATGGAAACTACAACAATGTCTTCACACAGAGCGCTGGCTCATTATCTGATTCTGCTAATGATAAGATTTTGGAGTATGTGGTTTATTTACAGTCACAATATGCTGATAAAGGGTACTATATATATGAAAGTGAATTAAATGCTGTAAATAGTTTTTATTCGGATACTGAGAATCAGTATTCACAGGGATATTGGGGGAAGTATTTTGACCTTGTCAAAGAAAACATGACCCAGGAACAGAAGATAGAGCTATGGATATCTACTGATTATGTTATGACAGAAGAAGAGATTGAAGAAGGTAGAAAAATAGCTGAAGAAGAACTGGCCAAATATAAATACAGACCTGGTGGAGTTCCGGTGTTCACAAGTCAGGAAGCAGCTGACTGGTATCCAAAGTATGTTAGCCTAAGCAACAAGTGCTCTAAATCTGCAAGTGTGGCAATAGGAGTTATGACCCCGGTATTTAGCCTCACGGATTTCATTTTTGACGGAGCAGAAGATTTAATAGGAACGGCGGCAGAGATGGGAGCAAATTCCATAGATCAGTTAGCTGGAACAAATACTCTGCAGAGTGTATTAAACGCAAGAGAAGGATACGCTCAGATGAGTGATCTTTATATGTCGTCAATAATAAATGAGGAAAAGAATGCTGCAATTCAGAATCCCGGCTACTATATAGGCGGAAAGTTTGCCGGTAATATGCTGTTATACATGGCTACATCACCATTATTTGAAGGTGTTGGAGCAGCAATGGGAGTGAAGAGCGGCGTAGGTCTGTTTATTGCAAATCAGGCAGGACAAAACGCTCAGGATCTGCTTCTTGATACAAGAGTTTTATATAATGATCTAATAGCCGATGGTAATTTATCACAGAGTGATAAGAAGGCCCTTTTGGAAAATGTCGAAACAAATGCAGCTTGGAATATGGCGTTTGGTGCCGGAGGAGAAGCCATTAAGGCATTGAAGTCTACTGAAAGAACGACAAATCAGCTTGTATATGCATATAGGGCAGCTGAAAATTCTGCAGACTTCTTAAAGGGGTTAAGTCCGGATGAAACAAGGTCGCTATTTAAAGGATTGAATGCTGATGAAGTTGCACAACTTTTGCCTCGTTACAGTGATGATTTTGTTGATTCTATAATTGATTCTGGAAAGTCACTTGATATAACTGATGTTGCTAAAACTACAGAAGTTGATGAACTTGTAACTTCATATAGAACCGCTGAGAATACTGCTGATTTCTTAAAGAATTTAAATAGTAAAGACCTTAGTCTGCTTACACAAGGACTGGAGGCAGACGAAGCGATAGCTGTTCTATCCAGATATACAGAAGATGTGGCTGATTCTGTTGTATCAACGATGCCAAAAGAGCTGGGAGAACAAGTCGCAGAAGGGTTAGAAAAGCAGAGAGCAGGCGAACTGGCTTCTGAGCTATATAGAAATGCCAGCGAAATGGAAAAAACAACAACGAGTGTAATTGAGTCACTTCAGAAGGATGGAGTAGAACTCAAAGGCTTAGAGCACAGGCTTAAAACAGAGGAAAGCCTTGAGAGAAAGCTTCTTACTGACAGCCATATGAATGAGATTTCTCTTCGAGAGGCAGCTGGTAATATAAATGACAGCTTAAGATACACTTTGGTTTCTGATGAGGCAAACTATACCAGAATGGTTTCTGAGTCATTAGAGGAACTGGAGAAACAAGGTTATAAAGTTGAGAGGTTCAAGAACTTCTGGGGTAACGACATATATCAGGGAATAAATGTTACTCTGATAGCCCCAAATGGAACCAAGATAGAATTACAATTCCATACTAATGCTTCATATACTACAAAAGAGGTGATGAATCATCAGTTGTATGAAATCGCGCGTAGTGAATCATCTACAGCGGCAGAAATTGCCATGGCTAATAGGCAAATGGCAGAAAACCAGAAATTGGTTTTAAGACCAGACAAGGCTGAGAATCTCTCTTTGGAAATGCTTCATGAGAGACAGGAAATAGTTTCTATATTAGCGGATCCTACTCAAAAAGCAGGAATAAATAGTAGCACTGTTACACAGTATATAAAGGATCTCGATAGTGGAACCGTTTATGATATTGTTAAGAACAGTGATAGCGCATGGGTAGTGAATAACTATGATCTTATCACACCGCAAAATGCTGCTGAATTTGTTGTATGTACAGGTGTTGACGGGGGTAAGATCACTTACAACCTCGATTGGCCTAAGTATGGAGGCTATGATGTTGATACCATCAAAGGTCTTGGAGATATGTCAGGAACTGTTGAGGTTAGTAGAGTTGGAGGAGACGGAGGTTGTGCAATCGGATATGGAAGAAATTCTGATGGCACACACTTTAATAGTTCTCAAAGATCAATTCCTACATCACAATCATTTGCTAATGTTGGCCAAATGAATATTGATGAGTATAAGAGGGTAGTCAATGTGGTTTCCGGTGCCGGCGATGATGCTTATAAAGCAGCTGAGTTAACCAAAATGGGATATGATACATATCAGGCAGACACATTCATTCAGGAATATAAGGCATGGTTTAACAGATACGAAATAAGTGGCCCCGATAATATTTTTGATGGCGTAAAACTGTCTGGAAACACAGGTATTGATACAACGTATGGATTCTATGGTGAAGCTGCGCCATGGAAAGTTGGCGGTGTTGATATGGCTGGCCACGCAGGACAGATGAATACAATCTTTAGTTGGGGAACGCTTAGGGATTCTGGAATAATAACAAATGTGACTAAGGGTGTTAACATCGGATAATGAACAGGAGAATAGTATGACTGAATTGGAAATGATACAAAATGAATTGTTGCCGCTTGTAAAGGCAAAGCAAGGAGAGAGTTACCTTAATCATATATGCCTGGGAGAATTTACATCAAGACCTGGTGTTATAGGATGCTTTGAGTATAACAAAGATTGGTTTTTCTACATTAACGATGATAGAATGCCAAACACAATGTTAAACGGACCATATAGCGCGGAGAAATGTTTATTTGCACTTGCGATTAGGCTAAATGTTTATAAAGAGCTGATGAAATATGAGTTTACTGAAGATGAAAGAAAGATTTATCGTGAAAACATCTTTAGCTCTTTTGATGAAATTGATAAGTATTACGAAGAAAAACTCGGTGATAGTTACATAAGCCCAAGATCTAATCAGGTGAAATACAAGTACTATAAATCTATTATTGGTAGCGGTGTGCTACGCAGAGATGGATTACGTGTTGAACTCTTAAGCAAGGCTGGAGAATGGGAAGAAAGAAGAGATCTCCTTACAAAATTCATTGGAGGAGATTGTGATCTTGATGAGATACCTGAGGAATTGGCTCTTGTGATTGCTGAAGAAAGAAAAGCAGAAACTAGAGCCAAATAATCATTTTTGAGCATATGTACATGGTTAACCCCAACAAGTAAAGGTTGGATTTTTACGCCATTTTAAAGTGAGGAATGATATATGAAAGATTTTAATGAAATAATTACAGATTTTGTAAACGCGTCAATTAGTAATGGGAAAGCACAAGAAGAGGGAAATGCAAATCAGGCAAATAAATATTACAGAATAATTGAGAAAAGAAAAAAATGGTTGATTGATAATAATGAGCTTTGCAATTCAAAGTTTGTACAATTACTGGATCATGAAGATGATTATGTAAGATTACATGTTTCGTGTGCTTTGTTACATGAAAAAAGCGAAGAGGCATTAAGAACACTGATGGATTTGACTGAAAAGAAGGGGATTTTGGGTTTTTCTGCTAAGATGACTATTTCGGAGTACAAAAAAGGCAATATTTGATTTGACTGCATATAGGGTTTAACTAAGGTAAAGGGAGCTTTTATAAGCGAATTAGAAATAGGCAAGCATAATATAGAACGATCTCAATCAATGGAACTAGAGTTAGAAAATATAGGTATCTACGACAATACAAATGGACGAGACTATCTTACACAGCACTTAAATAATGTGCTTAAGCTGCTACTACAAAAGAAAGTTTATTAATGGGACCATATGGCGGCGTGAAATTAGAGACGGTATGGGATGGTAATAGACTTCTAACAATAGTAATAAAGGCAGGAAAGTAAAATGGGAAAATTAAAGGTAATAATTGAAAAAAAGGAATCGCAAGAAGAATTAGAGAGGATACTTCAAAATAATCAACTAATGAAGCTAGACGAAACATGTAATACCTATGTCTATCTAGAGATAGAAGATACTTATATAGTTGGGCTTGCATATTATAGCTTGGGTATTGATATTGAATATGTGGTCTCTGGGGATAACCAATATATTTATTTGGGCGTTGGAACAAAGCTGGTATGTATAGATTTCAATAAAAAAGAAGTTGTTTCATGTGAGAAATTGAGTTCGGCCTTTTTAGATTTATTAAAAGATGATGATGACTTATATTATATAGTTGTTTGTGAATTAGACTTGTATGTTTATATGAATAATAAACTATTATGGAAAACAGGATTCAGAGATATCGTCTTAGATTATGAACTTGTAGATAATAAATGCATTAGGATAGAAACTGATGACGGAGCGGAAGTTGTCTTCAATTTGAGAGATGGGATGCTTGTATGAATTCAATGCTAGTGAGGGTATAGATATTTTTAATAATATTTGGTGAATGATTGAGAATTGTTTCCTTGGTGATAACGCATGGTGGAATATACACCCAGCTAGATTTCCGAATGAACATCAGCTAGGAATTCATCTTCCAGAGTCCCCGGCTAGTGTATTATTTAAGTGAGAGGAAAAAATGAAATTCGACCAATTTAAGAAAGAAGAAAATAAGTTTTATAAAGTTAGTGGATCTGAAATAGCTACTTGCAAAAAAGAACTTGGAGAAATCCCGTCTGATTTGATGGATTTTTGGACAAATGTTGGATATGGATTTATCAAGTCAACTAATCATAATATCAATAGAATTCTTGATCCGATATCAGTTGTTGACTTTAGATTGGGACAAGGAGATTTTGAGTTTCTTCCAGATATTGAGCTATATAAAAAGTTTCAGGATAATAAGCTAATATTTTTTGAGGGAAACGAGAGTGCTTATTTATCAATTGGTATATCAGGAGAAATTGTTGGCAAAGTGTTTTATTATGATGCTGAGGTGGCCGGTAGTTTGGAAGAATTCTTGGAAAAAATAATCGTCAATGATATGTATTATATTGACCTTTTTGATTGAGTTTAATTTAAATTAGTTTAGTGATGAAAAAACAAGTATAGGGGATTTATTATGTACGCAGTATTTAAGAATGAAATATTTGAGGAGCGGTAAAAAATGACATTTCAAGAATTAGTTGAGGCGACAAAAGATATTGATCTTAAATCCATGGGTATTTATCTGGGCAAAGCGGCCAATATGGTAGAAACCGTTAGTTGTTACGAGGATAACGGACATTGGGTTATTCAGGAAATAACAGAACGCCAGCGCGTTCATGAGCGAAGAGGCACTGAAGAAGAAATTGTAAGAAAGATGTATGGCACTATAAAAGCAAGGCTATAATGTCGTGATGCTGAGTAAATAGAGAGAATTAAAAATGATGAATGAGAAATTTAAATTGTGGTTGACTGAGAATGAGTGGGTAATAGAGTGTAATTTACACAAGTATAATTATGAGAATAATAAGGTGTTGAATGAATATAAGAATTTACCAGAAGGATTTGTTAGTCTTCTAGAAGAGTATAACAATATTTCTTCTAAAGATGACACTACTTGGTTTATATGTGGAAAAGACTATCTTGATGAATCTGATGATGCATTCAGGTGGAATGAATTTGAGTTAATGAGTCTAGAGGCTACAGATGGTGATGAAGAGTGGAAGCATAAAATCCAAGCGTGGTGGAAGGAGAAATTACCTTTTATTATGTCAGTAAAAGGAGGATATTCTTACTATGCTATTGATTTAGAAGACAATGAAGGGACTATTATTTTTGGACGAGAGCCAGAGTTTGAAGATGCAATTATTGTTGCAAAAGATTTTGACGATTTCATAGATAAGCTTGTTAATAATGAAATAGTCTTGTAAATTCTTTCAAATAAACTAGTTTATGAAATAAATCTGAGCAAACACACATAAGGGAGGAAACAATGGCTTTTACATTAAGGATCAAAAAGACAGGATTATTTGGAAACAAGACCATAAGTCTTCAGGAAATAGTCCAGAACTGCGGGTTTAAGTATGGTGTGTATAACGACTTTTATGTTTTGGATGAGGATCAGGATAGGAACGGCTCATGCATCCTTTACAACCCTCAGCATATTGGGCGCGGAATAAGCATTAGCAACTATGGAAGTGAAGTGGAGATACGTCATAACATACCAACAACAGCATCTGAGATTGCTGATTTCGTCAAACTTCTTGCTGAGATTAAGAGGCAGTATGGAAAATGCGAAATAAGGGACAAAGATAGTGGAAAGGTTTTACCATTTGAAGCTTTTGCAGACGAGATTCCGGCGCACCTTATAGAGCTCTCTTCAAAAGAGATCATCGAAGGGGCAAAGCAGGGTAAAGAGTATGGTTCATGGATCCTGACCCTGGCCAAGTGGCCGTTTTTCGCAGACGATGAGATGATCGAAGAGATGAGCCAGCCTGGAAAGGCTCAGCGTTTCGCAGAAATACTTCATGAGAAACAAAACATTGATGCGTATTACGCAAAGCCACATTTTTACCGCAACAGTGTTGATAACTCTACACTTGCAGGCTATACATATACAGAAGAGTGTACGTCCATATTCCCGACGGACTTCAATTGTTTCATAGATGCCAACAATCCCACTCAGCCATTCAAGGCTGATAAGGGTATGATCAGTTTCTTTATCTTCTCGGAGAAAAGAACTCTCGACGGCATTTACGATTATGATAAGTTTATTAAATATGTCATGGAGCACGGTGCAACCAAGTATGATGCAAATCACATTCTGCTGCCTGAGTATACCAAGGAACAGATTTTAGAAATTGCAAAAACATGCGAGATGGATTAATGCAACAATTTTGTTTGACAGAATGTGTTATAGTTGAGCAAATATGTGTATGAGAAAAAGGGCATATATTTATGATTAAAGTGGAATCGAATAAACTAAATAAAATTATAAGTTGTTTGAGGGGAATTATCTGCGCAGCAGTAGTTGTTGCTATGGTAATTCTCTTCCGGGATATGTATGAATACTTTTCCGGGGCTTTAGCTAAGATGGCTGCATCTGTAATATACCTGGCCCTTATGATTATTATGATTATGTGTGTTTATACTGCCTTTGATGAAGCAGTTATGTATATGATTGTTGAACGTAAGGAGTTCAGGGTCAAGCATCTTTTCAGAAAAGAAGTCATATATACTTGGGACCAGCTTACCAAATGGAAATGTTATACGCAGTACATACGAAACGGCACAACTAGCGAAAACATTGTTATTTATTTTGACAATAAAACCAAAGTGGAATTTGGTATTAATGCCAACACAAATTTTGAGAGGCTATTGAATCATTTACAAGTACACTTCAAAGAGAAAGAGCAATAAAAGAAAAGGGGCTGAATAGGAGAAGCTATATGGAATTGAAGAGTTTTAAAACACGAAGGAGAGGTATATATATAGTTGAATATGTATCATGTCTTTTGATGATCTTAATAGCCATTTATATACTGGTAGATACCTATCCGGAGCCTGTGATTGCGGGACCTGTGTTTATAATACTGATCTCTTTCTTTTGCCTTATATTATTTTTTGCTGTTCAACACATGTCAATTCAGATATCAGATTCAGAGATGATCAGCAAGGTTCTCTTTTTTAAATCCACAATCAGATTTAAGGATGTAAAAGAGTGTTACGTGGTAAATAACAGAATCCTAAGTTTTTATACGTATGATGGCAAAGAACATAAGTATGCGCTATATGCGTATGAAGACCCTAATGGAATCTGCACAGAGCTTCGTAAGCATATAAAGGTGATAAGCAATATCTGAGGCAAAGGAGCTAATGTGAATAATAAGTTACCGGAATGGATAGGAAAGAAAAGAATAATTAATAGAAATTTCGAGGATTATGACGGGGAAGTAATAAAATGGGAAGTACTATCTGTTAAGAGTGAGCAGCGTATAAAGGTCAGGTTCGTAAGTGCCAATTCAGAAAACCGCCAGGGAATAAGGCTTGCCATAGATGCCGGACAAGGAGAGTTGTCACTAAACGGAGTGTCTGGGAAGGCTTTTGAACTTTGGGAAGATGAATGCCCCAAAGAAGTAGAAATAGAATGTGATTCTGATGAGGGCTATCTGAGTGTATATAATATCTTCGAAGAATTGGACTGGTCCGGAAGCAAGAAAAGGTATTCTCAGATGGAATATAGCGGAATGATTCTTGAACAGGTGGATAACCTCTATAGATATAGCTGCAATAATGCAGAACGTAATTCAGAGTTTGATAAACTCGTTTTTGAAATTGAGTTGGTATAGTAAGGGATAAAAGATGGTTGATAGATATAATAGAGACGAGATGTTTTACCGGATTGCCCATATCAATATCGACAAGGCAGAGAGTAAAGAGGATGTTTTGAAAGATATGAATGCAATCGTGAACCCGAATTTTCAAGATTCTCAGGGAACATCATATTTGCACATGGCATGTCAATCACATTGCATCGAAGCAGTCACTATTCTGCTCGAGAAAGGTGCCAATCCCAATATTGAAGATAACAGAGGGATGTCACCAATCATGAAAGCAGTCAGCTCTAGAAATGATAACAATTGCGCCATTCTAGAAGTTATGCTTAAGCATGGGTTGGATTTAGATAAATTAGAAAGAAATATGACGTTAAAAGAAAAAATAGAATCATTCAAAGATGAGAAGCTAAATGGTGTGATTCAAAAGTATACTACTCAATAACATTATTATTAAAAGAGCTTTTGAAATGGGAAGTGACTTAAATTGATTGTCGATAAAGACAACCTCAATGAGATGAGCGATGGCTTAGCGGGAGAACTGTACACATCAGATGGATGGATTTCTAAGTATTCCGAGCAACGATATGATGAGGCAGATTCATGAAATTACAAAAGGAAGTATAGCATGTCTACTTATTACATGGAAAAGATACATAGCATCAGCACAAGCGACGATGCCGATAGAACAAAGCAAATTGTGGATATAGTAATGTCAACAAACGAGTCTGTAAAAGCGACACCCAGGTTTGCTGACGAAGTACGAGCTGTACTGATGATTCTTATTATGTCTAAAGGCTTTACTGCACATCTGTACCATAAGATCCCTAATAAGGATTGGGTAAAAGAAATCATCAATGGTTTTGGTGATTTTGATGTGGTTTCCGAAGAAGAAAAACGCCAGATTCTTGAGGATTACAATGAAGCGCATACCATGGTAATTCAAGGAATGCTTTGTTCTGTGTTTGACGTGGAATATATTGATAGAGGGTAATGACGTAAAATGAACGATAGTTATTTGAATAAACTTCAGGAAATTCTGGATGATACGCTTCATGAACTCACAGAGAAAACGGATGATCAGGTAAGGGCTTTTTTTGATAAGTATGGAGTTCGTTATGATGATGTTTATGCTTATTTCCTTAAACATCATGGAAACGACTACATTAAAGATGATTACAGGTTCTTATACAAGGACGATGAGGGAAATACGGAGCAGTATATGGTGGACATGTTATTTGGATTGCAGGACTGCTTAGGAAACATCGTTGGTGAGATGAAAGATTGGGCAGATGTTGTAATGGATGATGTCATACCTATAGCAGACCTCCCTGGAGGAGATCTGGCATGTATGGATAAGCAAGATAACTCAATCTGGTTCTGGTTTCATGATAGGAATAAAGATAACTTTGTGATGGTTGCTGGGTCTTTTGAAGAATTTGTAATGAGATTCGAAAAGAGTGCTGAGAAGGAAGAATCTGTTGAGCCGGTTAGTTTCACTTTGGATCCTGAAATTGACAGAATGTTCAGAGAAGCAGCAAAGAAGTTTCAGAAATGAGCATATAAAAATATTTGTTGCCATATGTCAATACGAGCAATGACAGATGAAGAATGTGATAAATATGGAAGAAGTGATTGGTGCTTTATGAACCATGAAACAGGAGGAATTAATACAATGCCACAAATAAATATAGCAACACTTTTGTTGCCGCTTGTAATATCAATAGCGTTGGGATTTATCCCGGGGATTATTGCAGGTAAGAAGGGGTATAATCGGGTAGGATTTACTATCTATGGAGTTTTCCTGTTCCTGCCGGCACTTATTCATTCTCTGATAATTCCTGACGTAATTGATACTACTAAGAAGCAATATAAGGGACGGGCGCTTGGGTACTCAATTCTTGCAACCGTAACACTCATATATGCGACTGCTATTGGAGCGGTTCATGGATTTGACTGGTTGTGGGGATATCTTTTTAACTACGGGAACAAAGTGATCGTTTTTCTTATGCCATTTCTTATATTGGTAGCACTTCTCGGTAGAAAATATATCTTTTCCATTGTTGTGTACTGCGCATTTATAGTCTTACAGATATATGATGTCATCATGCATATTTTGCCTATATTCGGCGGAAGATATGTAAAGATATTTATGCTGGCTCTTGTGCTGACCGTGATAGTAAGCGCTGTTTCAATAGCGGGGATTATCGCAGGAATAGTGCTGACAGTCAAATACGGTGTCAAAGGTCAGGTTATCGAAGCTGGAAAAGGGAAGTTATTATTTGCTCTTCCGGCAATCCTTCAGTGTATCTCTTTTGTGATGGACAACATAATAAGCAGGAGATACTTTGTTGACTTCGACCTGATTGTGACTATAATAATAGAGATTCTTATGGTGGCTGCAATTTACGCATTAGGTAGATTCTTATACGAAGAAGCCGGATGAGCATTGCGATATGACCAATGAGTTAATATAAATATAAGGGAGTATAAATCAGTGAAAAAGTTTAAGACGGCAGCAGTGTTTCCACTGCTGATAATTACCATGATCATGAGCGTTGCTTGCGCATCTGAAAGAGTAGAGGAAACTGTAGCAACAACTGCGCAGGTTGAAGAGACTGTTGAACAACCGCAACAGGAAGTAGTAGCAGAGACTACACAGACGGAGACTACTGCGACAGATAATGCAGAACAGGAGCAGACCGAAGCGGATCCTAGATTTGAAGTGGATGAATGGATTAATATTCTGGATTCTATAGTTCCCGCCAGGGATAAGGAGCAGGATTTTATGGGTTCCAAGTGGGGAGATACTATTGATCAGGTAAAAGAGAATATGGGAAAAGAGCCTTATGCTATGAGAGGCGATTCACAGATGATATACGTAAATCCAATTTTCGATTATGAGGCTGGTATATATTTGGGATTTACAGATCTCGGATTCTGTTATGCAAATATTGTTCTCAAGGAAAAAGCCAGCGATACACAGACTAAAATACTTAATGCCATGAATAAGGCAGCAGTTCAGCTCTATGGCGAGGCTAAGGAAAACGTAAATGGCAGAATAGTCTACGAGACAGAGAAATCACATATTGAGATCAGGAAGACCAATGAAGATATCGAGATATACGTGGATGATGTTTCATATATTGACGATCCAGCTAGGGAAGCATTTAAAGGTGTGAGTTATACCGTTGACTGATAAGAAAAAGAGTATTTCCTCAATTGGAGATGCTCTTTTTTAAAATATGCAACATTTGGGGTTGATGAACTGTTATTAAAGAAGAGGTAGGAGTGGTGAAGAAAATGCATTCACACTGGATGGAAATGAGGTATATGAAAACGAATAGTATAAAGATATTTATTCTTCTGGCATTTATACTTGCGATTTCAAGCGCTTTTGCAGGATATGTCGGGACATTACAGAATCAGCATGGTGAGATTATTGATGAAAGAATTGTTATCAACAAGGGAACAGCTGCTAATAAGTCGAAAGTACATCTGTGTGAAGTGACTGAAATTGATGAGAAAGAAATCTGGCTTTCCGAAGAGGACATGATTTATAGAATACCCGTCGAAGGTAACGAATGGGTGCGCGAAGGTGATAAACTTCTTATGGAATGCAAAGATGATGCACTTGAAGCGGAAGCAGAGAATGTGTACTTTGTTACAGATGGCTTACTATCAAAACTTGAAAGGAGCATAATGTGATATCAGGAGTTTTGATTTGCATTTCTATATTTGCCATTTTGTATCTGGTGTACAATCCGGAGCCTACATTTGGCAGATAATCTGTAAATGGGATAATCCACAGTATTTCAGGAAAGTGGCTGGATGATATACATTATAGCTTTAATCACAGTTGGGACTAAATAATATGGAGGTCAACTAATGCAAGCAATAAAAAAGAAACTTAAATATATTCCACTGATAGTGATTACATTATTTGCGATATTCTTATTGCTCCCATTCATTACGACAATTAAAATATATAATCCGTTTGCCGGAGTGTATTTTAAAGTTCATGGTACATATGCAGTAGCAGTAGATTATTCAAAGAAAAATGTCATAATACCCAACAGATGCATGTTTAGACCTGTAACTGAAACAGGGGCTGTTGGAATCATGGATGAAAAAGGAAGTGGCGTAGTAGAGTCGATACACATACCAAAGACAGTTGATAAAATAGGTGATGCTTCTTTTTTTGGGTTTGACTTACTAAAAGAAGTTACTGGTGGTGAAAATGTAACAATCATAAAAGACGGCGCATTTCAGGGAGATGATTTATTGAGAAAAATTCCCTATTTTGGAAGTCTGGAAATAATAGAGAGGTATGCTTTTGCCGATTGTAGTCTTAAGAATTTAGATTTGCCAAATAGTGTTAAGGAAATAGGAGATGAAGCATTTAGATGGAACTCAATTAAAGAATTTAATGCGGATTTGACAAATGTAAAGTTGGGGTATGGTGTGTTTAGGGGAAATCCATTTGAGAAGGAAATGGGAGAGTTTGCAATATATCCTGATGGTAGTTTGCAAGCATATAATGGCAACAAAGATATAATAATTATTCCGGATGGAGTTACATCTATTAGCGGAGCCTTTTATAGATATGGAAAAGAATTAGAAGATGTTGAGGTCTATATTCCGTCAACGGTTAAAACAATAACTGCGTTTTCGTTTATATTCTATAATCGTGGCACGATATATATACCTGATAGCGTAAAAACGATTGGACATTTTGATGATGGGACTCAGCCTACATTTATGGACGCATCAATCGTTACAACTAAAGGTAGCTATGCTGAGGAGTTTGCCAAAGAATACAATATTGATTACACAATCGTAGATGAGATAGTTCCACCTGCAGAAGGGCAGTAGAAATTAGGTCATGGAAATGAGGAAGGAAGCACAATGAACAGAAAACTAATTAATTTAATAGCCCTGTTTTCTACTATATTGCTTCTGACAGGCTGTATAGGATCAGCAGATTCAGATCAGACAGTATCAGTGTTGGCTACGGGCCCCAATGACCTGACGACCTCATCGTTTTACAGGATTGTAAAAAACGCAGATGAATTCAAATATGGAGCCATTGTGAAGATGGAAGTGAATACTGCGTCAGACACGGTTGTTTATCAACCGGAAAATGATCGATACATATATGATGCTGTAGAGTGTGGGGACGGTATTCTTTTTGCACTCACACGATCTGAGAAAGTGCCCGAATATTCATTGATGTATCTTGATGGTGATGCAGAAACAAGACAGGTATTTGATTCAGAACATGAGATGTTGATAGAAAATGTAAACGGTAGTGTGATTGTATCAGATAACTATACCGACAAATATATTTTTAATCCGAATACCTGTGAAATTACCAAGACTGAAATTGATGCTGTAGAGGAGAACATGCTAAACGCTGCATATGGCGCAGTTTCAAGTATGTACTATTCGATGCAGGATGGTACAGCGGTCACACTAAAAAAGGTCTTTGGAGAAGACAGCTTCACCTATAAGGTGGATGACAAAGAGTTACCGATTGAATGTATTTCCGGAGATGAGTTTAAATACGTCCAGTGGGGAAACATTACAGATAATGCCGGGATAATTTATGGTGTTGCAGCAGTTCCTGTTTATAAGAACAATCATAGATTAATGGAAGTTGGACTTGGAGGGCTGTCTATCGATGATGTCAGCAAAGAGTTACTGTTCTCAGTAGATGTGAAAAGCGGTGAGAATGAAGTTCTCTTTGAAACTAGCGGCGAACGAATTATTGGTTACACAAATAAAGAGATATATCTTTATAGAAATGGCTCAGTTTATAAAAGAAATTTCGATTCCGGCAAAGAGGAAGAAATAGGAAAGATTTCAGCTAAACGCCAAGCACAATTAGCATTCCGCTGGATTGGAATGAAATTGTTTGTATTTGATAAGTTTGAGGGGACTCTAATAACAACAATACAAGATAAAACCCAAAATGAAGAAGCAATAAAGAATCCAAGCAATAACATGGACGCAATAGCAAAGATGTTTCCTTCGTTAGAAGGAGCACTTGAAACTCAGTGGGAGCAGATCAAATTAGGCAGTGGAGATGACAGAGTCCCCGGACCTACAGACTACATGTACCAGGGATACATTATTCTGTCCGATGAAGCAGCTGAGAAATATGCTTCATCTTATGAATGGAAAGAAGTTGATCCCGATGTTACATTCGAGAGTATTGAAAAGCCTGAGGGCAACTGGAAATATTCATATGACTTTTGTAAGGATATTATTCCTGGGTACTATGGAGGAGCAGCTTGGATAGACGGGAACACAATCATCTTTTCTATAACAACAACTTGATAATGGAAGAGCTATAAATTAGTGCTATCATCCCAGTTTGATAATAATTTCCTGATCGTCGGTGAGAGCTATATTTGCGCACATATCGCCGGCGGTCAGTTTGTATTCGCCCTTAAATCCTGAGAAGTCTGTGCGGCCGTTTTCGTCAGTCTTTACTGTGGTGTCAGTCCACCACTCGTTCTTTACGAGTTTTTTAAGCATCTCATAAGATGGCTTCTTCGAGAGGTCTTTTCTGAGGAACCCACTTGGTGCATTGAGCCATGCGCCGTCCTTGAAATCCCAGGTTGTAATAGCCTCAACAAGAGGATGTGAAAAGAGAATTCGGTACATTTCCTCGATTTCTCTTGCCTGTCGCTCTTCGCCCTCCGGAGTGCTGGGCCATTCATCTACCTGCCAGTCGTTGAGATCTTCAATATATGCAGGCATGATATCACCTGAAATCAGTGTGTTCTCAGTGAAGTGGATAGGCAGACCAAAGGATGAGAAACGATCCAGAACTTCTTCCAGTTTCTCTTTTCCCCAGTAGCCCTGATGCTGGTGGGACTGGATACCTATGGCACTGATGGGGACACCTGCATTAAGGCATCCGTCGATGAGTATCTCGTAATTTATGGATGTGTTGAAGTCGTTAAGGAGCAGAGTCGCCTCGGGATTACACTCGTGAGCCTTTTCAAAGACTTCGCGGATAAGTCCAACTCTGCCCTTCTCCTTGCAGATTCTTGTAATGGCGTTGTCGTACTTATCAAAAATGGGCATGATAACAACTTCGTTGATGACGTCCCACATGTCAATAACGCCCTTAAAACCTACGACTTCACGCTCGATTCTCGCAAGCTGCTTTTTAAGTATGGTCTCGTTGTCATATTTCATGAGCCAGTCGGCGCACACAGTGTGCCAACAGAGGGGGTGGCCCTTGACCTTGACGTTTTTACCCTGAAGGTATTTTGCTGTATTCATGAGCACTTCTTTATTTGGCTTACCTTCCTCGGGTTCGTAATTACCCCAGTAAAAGGGAAGCGTTCCGTAATTAAAGATATCGAGCCAGCTCTCCGTTATCTCTTTTGTCCTGTCATCACCGTTCATGACGTGTGGGATAAAATCAAAGGCTCCGCAGCCGAATAAAAAGCTGTGGTTAGTCTGCCGGATATGTACCTCTTTATTGGCAATCGGTGCGCCGTTTTTATCTGTAAGAACAAGAACTTTGTTTACTTTTCTGTGTGAAATGCTCATGGTAACCTCCTGCAACCAGGTGAATCATTTTCAGCGTTTTGCTTATTATATGTGATGAAAATGACAGAGTCTCCTTAAATATTGTGCATAGACTAATCAATATATGCTAAGATAGACCTGAACTTTGTTCAGAAAACAGATGGGTAAGAAAACTTAATGGAATATAAAGTGTGTATCAGTACCGACAAGGGTACTGTCAAGGAAGTGAATCAGGATTCCACCATGGTGAAGGTGGCAAGCAGTGATAAGTACGGCAGAATCGCTCTGGGAGTTCTCTGCGATGGAATGGGAGGTCTTACCCACGGAGAGGTTGCCAGTTCCATGTTTGTAAGACGCATGCAGGACTGGTTTGCCTTTGAGCTTCCTATGGTGCTGAGCAGAACCAATGCCACTCAGAAGCTGGATGGCAATGATGGGGACGAGGACATTGTGGCTGATATCTGCCGCGAATGGCAGACTCTGGCCATTGACATGAACAGGAAGATATTTGATTATGGGATGGTCAACAGAGCACCTCTTGGGACCACTGCCGTAGCATTTCTGGTGATCGGAAATGAGTTTGCCATAATGAATATCGGCGACTCCCGCGCTTATAAGATCTCGGGGGAAGAGATAGCTCTTTTGACCCATGATCAGAGTGTGGTGCAGGATATGATCGACAGGGGAATGATGACCCCCAAGGAGGCAGAGGTAAGTCCGCAGAGGAGCGTTCTTCTTCAGTGCGTCGGCGCTTCAATGAACGTATCACCTCAGTTTGTAAGGGGCGAGATAAAAGAGGATTCTTCTATAGTGATCTGCTCGGATGGCTTCTGGAGAAAGCTTGAGCAGGATGAACTTATAAATTCACTTGGCCCGTCTAAGTGCACAGATGAGGACAGGATGAAAGAGACCCTTGATGAGCTTGTGGAGCTTGTAAAATCAAGGGATGAGACAGATAATATTTCAGCAGTTTTGATCAGATGTAAAGTGTAAGGTTGTAAAATGTTAGAAATTGGAAGTTTAGTAGGTGGTAAATATAAGGTTCTGAGCGTGATTGGACAGGGCGGAATGAGTACGGTCTATCTGGCCATGAACGAGCGTGCCAACAAACCCTGGGCCATCAAGGAGGTCCGCAAGGATGCAGTGGCGGATTTCCGCGTTGTAAGACAGAGCCTGATAACGGAGACAGATCTTTTAAAAGAGCTGTCTCACCCGTATCTTCCCAGCATCGTTGATGTTATTGACGAGGAGGGAAGGTTTCTTATTGTTATGGATTATATCGAGGGTAATACCCTGGAGAAGGCCTTAAACCTCATGGGAGCGCAGCCTCAGGATTACGTTATTGAGTGGGGCATTCAGCTCTGCGACGTGCTTGAGTACCTTCACACCAGAAAGCCCGCGATCATATACAGGGATTTAAAGCCCGGCAATATCATGCTTCGCCCGGACGGAACTATTACTCTTATTGATTTTGGTACTGCAAGAGAGTTTAAAGAGCAGAAGAGCACCGATACTTCATATCTCGGAACCAGGGGATATGCAGCTCCCGAGCAGTTCGGAGGAATGGGGCAGACAGACGCAAGGACAGATATCTACTGCCTTGGTGCGACGCTGTATCATCTGGTGACCGGCCACAATCCCAGTGAGCCGCCCTATGAGTTTTATCCTATCAGATACTGGAATCAGCAGCTCTCGCCGGGACTTGAGTACATAATAAACAAATGTATTCAGAACAACCCTGATGACAGATATCAGTCCTGCGCTGAGGTCATGTATGACCTTCAGCATTACAAAGAGATAGATAAGAACTACAAAAAAGAGGCCAGGATCGGAGTAGGGCTCTTTGCTGCTGTAACAGTCGTTGCACTCGTGTTTGGTATACTGGCAGGGGTGTTCAGGAGTAAGGCAGTTGAACTTGCGACCTACAATTACAACAGCAACATAACAGAGGCCAAGTCGCTCTCCGATGAGACCTCCGCTACAAGTCTGTTCTGCAGATCCATTAGCATCGATCCCGAGAATCCTGATGCTTACATAGAGATGATAGATTATTTCCTTATGGATGATGTGCTCACTCCTGATGAGGATGTACTCATCAGACAGGCTCTGATAACGCCTGTTGGTAATTCTACCGCCGAGAAGAGGCTTGCACAGGACAAGTCCGGGTATGCCGAGGTTGCATATAAGCTTGGAGTTGCGTACTTCTATTGCTACAACGACGATGGCAACAAGCAGCTCTCACGCAAGTGGCTGGATATTGCAGCCGGGCAAAAGACACTTTCCCAGAGCAAGCAGATAAGAGCAGAGAAGCTGGGTACCATCGCCCAGTACTACTCCAAGATGGACGAGGAAACCGTTGTCTCAAAGAGTGGCGATCCGGTTGTGAAATACAAACAGTTCTGGGATGATCTGTGCGTGATTGCGGAGGGAAACATCGCTGAAGAGGACAATCCCGTAACGGCACTTATGATATACGGCGAGATAGCGCACCAGGTTTATGACAACTCCGGTAAGCTCATGTCTGCCGGCGTGACCTATGAAGATATGAATAATGAGATCAACTATTGCGTATCTCATATTGAATCAGATATCAGCTCAGATTCTGAGCTTAGTAAGAGCGAAAAAGAGATGGTGAGCAAGACGTTAAATTCCTTCGCACTTGCCAAGAATGCTCTTGATACTGCAGCGGGAGGTAATTAAAGATGAGTGAAGTAAGTTATTATAATACCTTTGCGCTGGTATCGCTGATAGTGTTTATCCTGCTGGTGATCCTTGATATATTCATCTGGATCAAGCTTGATATCAAACATTATCTTGCAGTTCTGTCCGGTTCAGAGGCCAGGAAATCCATAGACAAGATAAGGCAGGATGCTGAGTCCGGAGCCGTTCAGGCCGACAGGAGAAGGCGCGATAATAAGGCAGCTATTTCCTGGGGCACGTCTGAAGGGCTTGATGGGAAGGCAGCAGATGGTGATGCGACAGTGCTGCTACAGCCTGATTCCGATCCGTATGCGACCATGGTGCTGGATACCATCAATCAGCAGAGTGGTATAAGCACGCCGGGCTTTGTTGTGGAAAAAGAAATAGTTAATACAGCAGGGAATACGAAAACGTGATACAATAGATTTATATACGATATGCAAATGGCCTTGGGTTAAAAGGAGAAAGAGCAAATGGTTCTTTATCTAACCGGCAGTTTCATCCCTTATCAGGAGATGGGATCTGTAGAGAAGATTCCACCACAGGACTGCTATGGCCTTTTTGAGGATATGAGGAGTGAGTGGCCGGAGTCTGCAAGGCTCCTTTATATTCCCTGCGACCCTAAGGCTGCATCAGAGAATGAACATCAGAAGCAGCAGCTTCTTAATGCGTTTGAGTTTAAAGACCTTCCGGTAAGTGAAGTAAAAATACTGGGTGAACAGACCGGCGATGCACTATCGGATATTATTGCGTGGTCAAACGTAATATATCTGGCAGGTGGTCATGTGCCTACGCAGCTTGCATACATGAAGAGAATCAGGCTTAAGCAGGCGCTCCTTGATTACGAGGGCGTTATTATAGGACTTAGCTCGGGATCCATGAATGCGGCTTATAATGTATATCTTTTGCCGGAGCTTGAGGGAGAAGCTGCGGATCCTAACTTTGTCCACTTTTCAGACGGACTTGATCTGACCAATATTGAGATAATACCCCACGCAGATTACATAAAAACCATGAAGATTGATGGCCTAGATGTCATCAATGATATTGTGCTGCCTGACAGCTTCGGAAGCAGATTCTATATGATCACCGACGGAAGTTATTTCAAGGTGAAAAATGGCAGAACAAGATTTAAAGGTACCGGTGAAGTTATAGAGGACGGCGTCAGAAGCATGCTAAAAGAAGGCCCCGTCATTCCATACATGGGCATATACGAGCAGCCTGTAATAAAGGCTATTCTTGCAGACGGTTTCGACATGGTCGTAACAGTAAACATGAAGAACGAGAACTGCGAGGTTTATTACCTCAATGAAGCCCTATGGGAAGTGTTTGAGAGCACCAAGCTCAAATACAGTGATGTTTGTTTTAAACTCTCACAGAAGGTTGTCGAGGAAGAACGTGAAAGCTTCCTTAAAGGAATGAAGATCAAAGAGATCTTACGTGAGATTGAAGAGAAGGGCAATTTTGTAAGAACCATACGTGTTGAGTCCTCCAGGGGAAGAAGAGCCAAGAATGTCAGGGTGAGAAAGGTTCCGGGTTATCCCGACTGGCTGCTCTTTGCGTACTTTGATATTACGACTACGCTGGATCATGACCTTTTGACGGATGAATATACAAGGTCAGGATTTATGGACAGGGCAAGGCTCTTTATATCCGAGTTTTCCAATCAGGGAGATTACTCCCTTGTCTATACCAATGTTAAGGGATTCAAGGCGGTAAACGAGCTCTTTGGCGATAGTAGCGGAGACATGGTTATCTTCCAGACCAGGGATGTGCTGAGGAAGTATCTGAGGCCGGTTCTTCTGGGGCGTCTTGAAAGTGATCACTTTGCACTGATAACTGCTGATGAAAACTTAAAAGACAAGAGGCTTAAGGCAGTGTGCAGCCAGACCTTCAAAGTTGAAAACAAGGAATTCAACTATGAGATAAGATGCGGAATCTATTCCATAAAACATACCGGTGCTGAGATAGGACAGCTCCTTGCAGGAGCCAAGCTTGCTGAGAAGAATATTAAGACAGGAAAAGGAAATCCTCTCTACGCTTACTATGATGACGTTATGAAGGAGAACTATGTTAAGCAGCGATTCCTTCTGGCGGATTTTGAGAGAGCGCTTGATGAAAATGAATTCGAGCCGTATTACCAGCCTATAGTTGATGCCAAGACCGGCGAGATCGTCAGTGCCGAGATGCTTATCAGATGGCGGCACAAAGATATGGGTATGGTTTCTCCCGGCGATTTCATTCCCGTCATTGAAGCCGAGGGTAAGATCCCGTCTCTGGATAACTTTATTATTAAACGGGGCATGGAGTTCATAGCAAGACGCACGGGCAACAAGCAAAGGATTGTTCCCTGTGCCATGAATCTCTCAAGAGTGGATTTCTATGATACCTCTTTTATCGAGAGTATCTTTGACAGGATAAATGCCATGGAGCTCGACCCTACCATGGTAAGGTTCGAGGTTACGGAGTCGGCTTATGCGGATCTTGAAGCAAAGGCAATGGACTATCTTAACAAGATGCAGAAGCAGGGCATAAAGATCCTTCTTGATGACTACGGAAGCGGAATGAGTTCTCTCTCAATGCTGGAGAACTTCAGCTTTGACATCATTAAGCTGGATCTGGGATTTATCCGTAAGATTGGAATCAACGATAAGGCGGAGTCCATTATCATTACAACCATAGGACTCGCCCACATGATAGGCGCCAAGGTTACGGCCGAGGGCGTTGAAACTGAAGAGCAGCTGAAGTTCCTAAGGGACTATGACTGTGATTTTATTCAGGGCTATTATTTCTACAAGCCGATGCCCGAGAAGGAATTCGAGAAAATACTGGATAAATAAATAATGCGCGGTGCACTGTACACCGCGCATTTTTTGACTCTTAAGGACTTGTCACTTTCTCCACGTGACAAAGTTAAAGATGTATGAATTGAAAATCAAAATGCGTACAAATATAATGACCTTACAACAAACGAATGCGTTCGGATTATACACTTGAAATACCGGCAGACGTGTCGGGACGTACCTATCGCATAGGTTGGAAGGGGAAATCCAAATGAAAGAAAAAATACAAAGCTTCGGCCGTTTCCTAAGTGGAATGGTCATGCCGAATATCGGCGCGTTTATTGCTTGGGGTCTTTTGACCGCATTATTTATAGCAACCGGTTGGCTTCCTAATGAACAGCTCAGTTCAATGGTTGATCCGATGATCAAATATGTACTGCCTCTGCTTATAGCTTATCAGGGTGGTAAGATGGTCGGAGGACAAAGAGGAGCAGTTATGGGTGCCATCATGGCAGTCGGTGTTATCTGCGGAACAGATTACGTTA
>JAEEGH010008497.1_pt1 | contig 24254 bp, 17 predicted proteins | sample 9134181 | NCBI WGS metagenome assembly JAEEGH01 (sample SAMN16246544, study PRJNA631951) | gut metagenome | biome: gut microbiome; feature: rumen; material: DP-attached | host: Bos | place: Iran: Karaj | collected 2018-10
TTTGGGCACCCCCTCAAGAGGGGGACGGGCTCATACTCTTGTAGAAACCCGTCCCCCTTTTAAGGGGGTTAGGGGGATTATCTCACCACCACCTTCTGGACCTTCACGTTGTTGCCGTTCACCAGGCGGAGCATGTAGATGCCAGCGGACTGGTTGAGGCTGACAGTGACGGTGCCGTTGACGGTCTCGGAACTGATGAGGCGACCCGTCATATCGATGACCTGCAGGTTGGCTTCACCTTCGTTGTTGACGACCCATTCGTTGCCATTGAAGAAGGCGAAGGTTTCGGCGTTGTTTTCGCTCACGCCATCAACGGTGGCATAGAGGAGGCTGAAACGCTGTGCGTAGTCGGTGGTGCTGGCCTCGAAGGTGTAGCTCGGCGTGCTGAGCAGGTCGATGTCGTTACCTGTCATGTTGTCGATGAGGTGGAAGAAAGAGAAGTCTACATTCTCGGTGTTGATGCTGAGGGTGTAGGTGCCATTCTCGGCAGCGTGGAAGCTGACAGGAGTGAGGTTCTCGTTGATGCTACGCACCACGGCGAACTCTTCGTTGCCTTCGGTGAAGTAGATCTTGGTGTTTTCGTCGTTGAGCATGAACTTAGGCAGGGTGCGGCCTTCGCCGAAGCGGACCATGGCGCGGTCGATGACCGAGCTGCGGCCGTTGCTGACGTTCATGACGATCTTGCCACCTTGTTCGGCAGGAGCCGTGGTGCTGATTTCCAATTCCTCACCGTTATTAGCGGCGATGACGAAGAAGCCTTGCATGGCAGCGATTTCGTTGCCTTCGCCAGTGATGATTTCGCCACCAGTTTCTGGATTCATGACATAGAAGTCGCGGTCGATGTAAGCGGTTTCAGTGTAAGGATTGCCAACGAGGTTCCAGCCTGGGAAGTCGCCACCAGTGGTCTTCTTCAGGACGATAGGATCACCGTTGTAAGCCACGCCGTCGAAGGTGAGGGTGACAGTGGTGCTATGGGCGTAGAGGTAACCCTTGCCAGGTTCGAGGTTTTCGAATGCGCCAGCTTTGTAGTTGCGCCATTCATTTTCCTCGGCCTCATCGAAGCTATAGAGGTCATACTCGCCCTCGGTCATGCCTTGGACATATTCAGGAGACACAGTGAAGGGTGAAGCGATGAGGTAGTAACCACCTTCGCTCTCGCCGTAGCCTTCAATCACGATGCTGTTGGCAGGAAGGGTTTCAACTTTCTTGTAGAGTGACAAGGCACCGCCAGTGCTTGTGGCATAGCAAGCAAAGCCGTAAGTACCGTTCTTTCTGAGGTTGGCATTGACATTACTCTCCGAGTTCTTTTTGTTCACAAACTCGTAAGTCTCGGTGCCAGAAACCGTCCAAAGAGCTTTGTCATCGGTGCCATCTGCAAGCATTTGAGCCTTATTCTTTACACCAGTACTAGCAGCGTATGCGTCAGCATTTGCATTGTAAATGGTCCAGTAGCTGCCACTCTTGGCAATGTGCCAAACAATTGCAGCATTGTCTGTAACAATCACGTCATTGTTTACGGTAACATCTTCATATTGCAGTCTGTCGTTAGTGACAGTTGTATTCATGGCACCACCATCATAAACAATCAAGTAGTCACCTTCGACGAGTTCGCCAGTATAAAGGGCGTATTCATCACCAGTAGCAGGAGCGGTTTGGCTGATGGTGACGAGGTTGGAATAGACCAAGTTGGTCTCGTCATCCATAGCGTAAACCTTGAAATAAGCCGTGCGGGCATCAGGACCTTCGTTTTCCATCATATAGTACGAAACCACATAGCCTTCGCCAATAGTAGGATCTTGTTCGGCCACCAGAACCTCAATCCAGTCAGGTTCTTCGCTCAATTCATCACCGTTGGCATCGCAGAACTGAATATCGAAATCGGTCATGTCGGTAATGGTCAGGTTTTCGTAGGTAAGATCCAAAGTGCCGTCGTGTTCTTCGGCATCAACGTTAACCTCATCGGGATTAACAGTAATGGAAGCCACAAGAGCAGGGGCCACGTATTCAGCAAGAGCGATGTTGCCCAAACCGACATTGCCACTGACTTTTTCAGTATAGATCCACTTGATGTAGCGAACGTTTTCGCCCAAGTTGGTGAACTCTTCGGATTGGCCATTAGTTGAAATGTCAGTATAAGTAGCTAAGTCGGTGTAGGTCTCACCATCTTCAGAGGTCTGCACAGTGAAAGTGCCCGACCATCCATTGGATCCAGGATTGGCTTTGAGGACGAAGGTGAGAGTACCGGGGGCTTCAATGAAATGAAGGAGCAGCCAATCACCACTTCCGTCAAACTTCAAGTGAGGAGCACTGCTATAGTTACCAAGACCTTCTTCGATAAGGCCATCGGTAGTTGCAATGTCATTATAGGTACCATCAAATTCGAAAGGCAGTTCGGCATAGTCAAGAGCGGGAGCCACATATTCAGCTTGGTTGATGGTGACGAGGTTGGAATAGACGAAGTCCTCATCACCAGCGGCAAATACTTTGAAGTAAGCCGAGCGGGCTTCGCCTTCGTTTTCAAACATATAATACGAAACCACATAACCTTCGCCTATTTCAGGGTCTTGTTCGGCCACGAGAACCTCGATCCAATTGGGTGTCTCGGTTTCTTCGCCTTCAGCATCGTAGTATTGGATGTCGAAATCGGTCATGTCGGTAATGGTCAGGTTTTCGTAGGTAAAATCCAAAGTGCCGTCGTGTTCTTCGGCATCAACGTTAACCACATCGGGAGTGATGGTGATGGAAGGAACGGCAGGAGCGGCTTGCACTTCCACATTTTGCGGGTTGGCAATCTGGTTGCCATCGTAGCAACCGATGTTACCATTCAGTGAAATCACATCGTTCACATCATATTCAACTCCGCTGATGCCGCGCACCACGATGGTGTTTTCGCCTTGGGCGATGGTGGTGTTTTGGCCATCGATTTCGGTTACAGTGGCATCCTCAATTCTGATATACCAACCTTGGTTGGTGCTGGACACGGCTTGTGCAATTGTCATCACTTCAGGATTGACAGTATTGCCTTGTGAAATAACGGTAACTTGGGGGTTGGTGATCTCGAGTAGACCGTGGAATGTACTCAAAGTACCCGAAACACTGATGTTATCGCCAACGGTGAGAGAAGCGCCATATACGCAGATGGCAGCGGTGGCATCTTGGATGTAACCCGTAGTGCCAACGCAACTAGTAACCGTACCCGCGGTAACCACATCACCCGTTTGTTGGGCACGCACTTCGGCAATGGTCATGGGAGTGACGATGGTATAAGTAGCGGAAGCTACATTACTTGTATTGTCATTGCTATCATAGGCAATGGCTTTGATGGTCTTGGTTTCACTCACCGTAATGGGGGTAGAGTATTGAATACTCTCGTCATCAGGAGTACTTCCATCAAGAGTATAATAAATGGTTGTGCCTTGAGTTTCACAACTGATACTTACAGTTTGGGTTTCTGGGTAAGTGCCGCCAACAGGACTGAAAGTGGGAGTAGCGACCGTGGGACCAGTACCTGGCATAATGTAAGTTATCGTAATACCATTGCATCTTGTTTGGGAACTTGGTTTAAAAGTAAACTCTGTAACATTTGCAGATTCGGCGTAGGTCCAAGTCACAATCTTGCCGCTAACCGTAGGAGTGACATCAGGCACAACTGTGGCGTTCTGAGCATATGTGACATAATTACCCGTAGAAGAAGCTTCATAAGCAACACTCAAAATCTTAGCGTTGTTCAAAGCATTAATCGTAACCGTGGTGTTGGCATAGATACGAATAGGATTCGAATAAGTGTTGGTAGCCGAAACCATAATGGTAACATTTTGGTCGTTCGCAACCGCGGTAGCCGTGCCAGGAAGAGCAGTCGTTCCAGGCCAGGTTACACTTGTCTGTCCCCTCATCCCCATCGGGATAGCGAGGGTCACGAGCAGCGCGAGGGCTGCCATGATTCTTGTAATACTTTTTTTCATTTTTTTTAGGTTAGATTTAATTGGTTAATTATTTGATATTTAATGACTTATTTTCAAAATCCTTTTTTCGGTTTTCATTCTGTGTTAAGGATGCAAAAATAGGAAAAATATTGGTATGCTTGGGGAAAAAATTGAAATTAATTTTGTCTTTTTTGAGGGAAACAAATCTTGCGTAAATCTAAAACAAATACATCCCTTCGCTGGGCTCGGGGAGAACGCGGTGTTGTTGGAACACGGATAGACCTTCCCCTCATCCTCCTTTCGAACACGGATTCCACGGATCTCCACGGATTATCGCATTGCGCGCACCCCTCTTCTCTCCAATCCGAGTCGCTTCACCCTTGCATCTCGGTGTAGGTGGGGAGATGGTCCAAGGGCTGAAGGGTCTGGCCTTCGGTCTGGTAGCAGTAAAAGGCGTTGCCATTGGTGAGGAGGAGATAACGAGGCTTCAATGCCGAGTGGTAACGCACAGCCTGGTCGAGGACGGCATCGGTGAGGGCCACCGTGGCAGCCTTGCACTCCACCACCATCAAAGGTTCTCCCTCAGCGCCGAAGACGACGGCGTCGGCACGCTTGTCCTGCCCGTTCACCTTCACCGAATACTCCACCGCCACCCTGCCCGCCGGCACCCCGAGATGCTCCACCAGGAGATACAAGGTCTTCTGGCGCACCTCCTCCTCGGGCGTCAGGGCGACATAACGGCGGCGCAAGGGGTCAAAGACCATGGTCTTGCCCTCTCGGGCCTCGGTCTTGAACCAAGTTAGTGGGATTGCTTCCATTGGGATATTTTTTGCAAAGATAGGAAATATTGGAAAACGGCCAAATTTGGGTGTGTGTTGAATCCCCCGCTAATCCCCCCCGCCCCCTTTGAAGGGGAAATGGGCACCCCCTCAGAGGGGGACGCGCGAAGCGGCGACAAGATGCCATGCAAAACCTTGCGTCCGGCAGGCCAGGGTCCGGCAGGTGTCCCCCTTCTAAGGGGGGCAAGGGGGGATTCAACTACCACGCTTGATTTCAGGCGTGTGTTGACTCCCCCGCCCTGCGGGCACCCCCTCAAGAGGGGGACGCGCAAAGCGGCGACAAGGATTAGACAAGACTTGCGTCCGGCAGGCCAGGGTCCGGCAGGCGTCCCCCTTCTAAGGGGGGCAGGGGGGATTCAACACACCCCAACAAGCAACAAAAGACATCCTTTTCTCACAAAAAACCTTATCTTTGCTGAACTAATTACTCGATCCATGAATTTCGAAGACATTACACCAGAATACCTTCGCCAGCAAAACATCAACCCAGACGGTCTGATTTTTAGCAAACATCATCTTCCATATAACCCAAGACTAAAGGGATTTAGCAGAAATTTGCGACGAGACGGAGAAATAACCGAGGCAATGCTTTGGAAACGTCTTAAATCGAGACAATTAGGTTTCGCTTTCAATAGGCAAAAACCTATTCTGAACTACATCGCGGACTTTTACTGTAAGGAACTGAATCTCGTAGTTGAAATCGACGGAGCTTCCCATTTTTCATCCGAGGCCAACCAAAGGGATCTGGAAAGAGACAGACAGATGCGGGTTTTGGGGTTGGAAATCCTGCGGGTGTTGGATGGCGATGTGCGTAAAGACGCTGACGAGGTGGCGTGCTTTATCGAAGAGCAGTGCAAGTTGATTCAAGGGAGAGAGAGTGAGAGATGAAAGGACTAGACACGACTTGCGTCCGGCAGGACAGGGTCCGGCAGGCGTCCCCCTTCTATGGGAGGGGGCAAGGGAGGATTCAACTACCACGCTTGATTTCAGGCGTGTGTTGACTCCCCCGCCCTGCGGGCACCCCCTCAAGAGGGGGACGCGCGAAGCGGCGACAAGAGAGGTCCCCGATGGGAACTGCTTATTCTTGGGATTCCACGAACTGCAAACTATAAGCGATGGCCTCGAGTTGGAGCAAGGGCGTGCGCTTCTTCTGGTTGGGCTCGTAATAGAAACCTTCCACGGTGACAAGGTTGCCTGTACGATCATCGGCAAAGGTGTACGACACGAAGGGACCTCCCATATAGTCGTTCTCCACCTTCCACATGCCGCGCATCTCCTTGGCATAACCAGCAGGATAGTCCTTCACTGTCGTCACCAAAGGCGGCACAAACTCGGTCTCGGTACCCATAAACGAACCTTCCGACGGACCGGGGATATACTGCCCCTCCATCATGTTGCGCATGGCGACGAGACTGGGCGCCTCGAATTGGAGGGTGTCCTTGTAAGGCGTCTGGTAGATGACGATGTCGGCGCTCGACTTCTCCAACTCCTTGCGAAGCCACATGAAGTTGGGCTCGCTTTTGGCAATGTAGAAGCCCTTCGGCACGATGAGCTGGAAACCGAACTTCTTGGCCATAGCGTTGACGATGCCTTCATCGACATCAGGACGGAAGAAGTTGAGGATGCGCTCGCGCTCCACCTTGTCGTACCAGGCCTTGTAAATTTCCTTCTGGCGGTCGAAATGCTCAACCCAAGCGGTGATGCTGGGGGCGCTGATCTTCACGTAGCGCTGCGGCGCGGCCAAGGCATTCTCGGACGTCTCGGCCACGGCCTTATCTAGACTCGGGTTGATTTCGACTTCCAGGATGCACTTGTGCTTCTTGAACATATCAGAGAAGGCTTGAGTGGTGACATGTGCCAATTCGTTGCACGACTCAGGCTGCGGCAAACCGTACTGGTAGTCAAGGAAGAAATGGCGGATCGAGTCGCCGATGCGGCCTTCCCACTGTTCTGGGTTTTGCGTGACGACGAGGATTTCGGAGGTGCCGCCCACCGAACGTTCTTTGCGGTTGGTCTTCGCATCTTCGCTGCACGATGCCAGCAGGCCGACAAAGAGAAAGAGTGCAGCGATTTTCAAATAGTTTTTCATGGTATTAATGTTTTTGAAAGTGTGTTTATGGTGTTTTGCAGGTCCCTGAGCCCGTCGAAGGGCCGACCACTATTGAACCGGCCCTTCGACGGACTCAGGGACCTTGGTTTTTACTTTTTGATCTTCAACTTTTGTCCGACCTTCACCGTGTTGCTCTTCAGGCCGTTCCACTTCTTGATGTCGTTGACGGTGCAGCCGTATTTGCGTGAGATGGAGCTGAGGGTCTCCCCTTTCTTGACGGTATGGGTCTTTGTCGAGGTCTTTGCTTTGGTGCTGGACTTTGAGTTTTTGTCGCTGCTTTTGTTGTTGTTGTTCTTGTTCACCTGGGTCTTGGGAGCGCCCGAGCGGTAGATGGTGAGTTTTTGCCCAACATGGATGGTCTCACGCTTGAGGTGGTTCCATTTCTTGAGGTTGGCCACCGTGACGTGGTATTTGCGGGCGATGCTGCCGAGGCTTTCGCCTTTCTTGACTACGTGGACGAAACTGTCGCTAACCGTCTCCACCTTCACTTCATTGTCTTCGCGGACTTTCTCGACCTTGCTCACATAGGAGTAGATGCTGTCTTCGAGTTGGACGAAGCGGAGGGTGTATTTGGTGGGCATGCGCAACTCGTAGGGGTATTCTTCAGTGCCGGGGATGATGCCTTTGGTGTATTGCGGGTTGAAGAAGCGAAGGTCTTCCATAGGCACGCCGATACAATCATGGAGTTGCTCGAAGGCGACGCGGTTGCGCACCGAGACGGTGTCGGTGCCATGCATCAGCAGGCCGGGATTCATGGGATAGATGTTGTGTTCGGGAGCATAGTTCATCACGTAGGTGACGGCGATAAAGGCTGGCACGTAACCGCGCGTTTCCGCGGGAAGGTAAGGCCAGATGGCCCAGTAGTTCTTGACGCCGCCAGCGCGCAGGATGGCCTTATTGACGGTGCCAGGACCTGAGTTATAGGCGGCCAACACGAGGAACCAGTCACCATAGCGAGCATAGAGGCTCTGCAGGTACTGGCAGGCGGCCTCGGTCTCCTTCTCCGGGTCGAAGCGCTCATCGACCAACGAGCTGACCCTCAGACCGTACTCAGCACCCGTGAAACTCATGAACTGCCATAGGCCCTTGGCACCTGCCTTCGAACCTGCCGTGGGGTTCAAGGCAGATTCAACCATGGCCAAATACTTGAGTTCCAAGGGCAAGTTGTATCTCGAGAGGTATTCCTCGAACATTGGGAAATAAACATAGGAAAGACCCAGCATGCGACTCGACTGCTTGCGGCGGCGGGTGGCATAGAGGTCGATGAACGACTTCACATGGGCGTTATAGGTCAGGGGGACGGTGGTCTCATACGCCAAGGCTTGAATGCGCTTCATATAGACACTGTCGGCATAGACTGGCACTTCATCAGGCTGGAAACCATACTTGTTCCACACGTCAAGGTCGATATCCAAATAGACATCCTTGGTGGTGCTGATGCTGCTCACCAAGTCAAGCATCTCCATCACCGTCGATTCTTCGACCACTGCCTTGCCCGAATTCAAGTCGTTAACCCTCTGGTCATCAACGCCATTGATGGTGTCGACTTGGGGATTTGTAGGCACGTAGTTTTGAGCCTTAAGGCCAGCGAAAGGCAACAACAGCAATATCAGTATAAGATGCGAACGTTTCATTGGATGAGTTTTTAAGATTTGGTAATACATATTTTTAAGCGAACGCAAAAATATCAAAAATCGTCTATAAAGAGAGAAAAAATACTAATTTTGTATTTCAAAATACAAACGATGCTTTTATGGAAAACGAGCGAAATACAGACAAATTAGCAGGTTACATCATAAAACTAGGTGGATTGGCCATCATCGTGGCTTTGTGTTTCTATTTCAAAAACGTGCTCATCTACATCATCGCCGCCTTTGTGGTTTCACTCATCGGTCGTCCCGTGATGAAACAGTTGCGACGCATCAAGATCAAGGGGAAGTCGGCGCCCAACTGGCTCTTGGCCCTCCTGACCATCATAGTCATCATCGTATTGTTGGTCTTGTTCATCACTCAGACAATCCCACTGGTTTCCAACATCATACGTGACGCTTCTATGATTGGTAACACCGCCACTACAGGATACAACCCCATCGACAAGGTAAACGAATGGCTCATCAGCGTTTTTCCTGACTTAGACCAAGACTTCGACATTGTGACCCTCGGGATGGAAAAGGTCAGGGAACTGCTCGACTTCAGCAAGGTGGGCGACCTTGTGGGGTCGGTGGCCTCGTTGGTGGCCAGTCTCTTCGTCGCTTTGTTCTCGGTGGTGTTCATCTCGTTCTTCTTCTTGAAGGAAGAGGGCCTGTTTGAGCGCATCGTCTGCTCCTTGGTGCCCGACAAGCACGAACTGACCTTGAGCAGGACCTTGAACGAAATCAAGGAATTGCTGTCGCGCTATTTCGTCGGTCTGGTCATTGAGATGCTCGGCGTGGCTTTGATTGACTTCCTCGGCTTGTGGCTCATCGCCCGCTTGGACTTCGGCTATGCCCTTGGCATCGCCTTTATCGCTGGCCTGCTCAACGTGATTCCTTATGTCGGTCCTATCATCGGCGAGGTCATCGGGGTTTTGTTCGGCATCGTCCTGAAACTCGGCGTCGGTGCGGGCCTAGATGTCAACGTGTGGGTCTTTGCCCTCATTATCTTGGCCATCATGCTGACGGCACAGCTCATCGACAACTTCATCTATCAACCGCTCATCTATTCGACGAGCATCAAGGCTCATCCTTTGGAGATTTTCATCGTGCTGCTCATGGCGGGCCATATTGGCGGCACGATTGGGATGCTTGTCGCCATCCCTGCCTATACCGTGGTGCGGGTTGTGGCCATCCGGTTCTTCTATCGGTTCAAGCCCATACAGCGGTTGGTGCCCGACTTGAGCAAAGAGGACAAGATTATCGAGAATAGTGATTGATTTTAACGGCTTAAGCCATCTTGTCATATATATCCTTGACCAATTTCCTGATGCCGTTCCAATCGGGTTGCCCGTTGTCATCGCAAGGGAGCAAAACGGTGGTTTCGTTCATCTTGTCGAGCGTCCACTTGTCAAGGAATTGGTATCGTATGCCTTCTTTCCTGAAAAGTGAGACGAAGAACAAGGCTATGTATAGGTCCATCTTGAACTTCGGATAGAATACATTCACATCGTCGGAAGCCCAAAACGGTTCCTCTTGATAGAAGGCGGATCCGATGGAGCCGTTGTAACAAACCGTGATGGTGTTGGCTTGGTGAAGGTGTTCGGTGTTTCCAATGTGCGCGGTGACCCCATTGTTGAATGCCGAGGCCCCGATGTACCGGATACCGCCTTCCTTCATGTCGGCCTTGGTCAAGCGCTCACCTTTTTCGATTCGAAACAAGGTTCGATATGCAAACGGTTTCCAATTCGAGGTGTCTATTTTGGCCGTGCTTTTCTTTATCGTGACAAGTTTTCGGTATTCGTCAGGGATTTCCTCGTTATAAAGCACCAAGTTCAACACTTGTTCCTTGAAATCCTTTTCGTCGATGCCTTTGGTGTGAAGGATGTGATGAAGCACGCTCCTAACAAAGTCGGCTTCGGTGATTTCCAATGGGGGAAGCGATTCGCGATAGCGGATGGTTTGCGTGGGGTCGATCCATTGGATGGTATCGCTACCCATCTGTTTTCTAATGACTTCCATCCAATAATCCTCAATTTCTTGCCAACGGTTTTTGGTGTCTTGCCGTCCTTGGTTCTTGACGGTTTCCAAACCATCATCTTCAATGTAGCAGGCAAAAATGCTCTTTCCGTTTTGCGGGATGCCAGCCGTGAATACGAAAACCGATGTCGTCATGCTCACGCTTTGGAAAGTGTCTTTCGGCAACTTGATGATTTTTTCAAGTCGGTTGTTTTTCAGTATTTTTTTTGTCAATGACGGGTTTTTCTCCAATTTGTTGTCGGGCAAGATGAAAGCGCATTGCGTTCCAATATCAACACTCCGCAACACATTGGCAACGATGTCGAGGCAACCGTATTTGTTCTCAAAAGGTGGATTCATCAGAACTTTTGTAATAGGCTTCGACTGAATCCAACGCGAAGCCTCTTCAGTACGACTGTCGAGCAAAGCCAAGTTGGTTTTTCCGTCCTTGTGAATCAACATATTGGCGCAGGCCAAAGCGTAGATTTCTCGGTCAAACTCGATGCCATAAAGTTGACTGTCCTTGATTTCGGCAGCCTGTGTCGTCCTAACGCCGCCCGACTCCTTAATCATATTGCACATTGCCTTGACGAGGAACGCGCCCGAACCGCAGGCTGCGTCCAACACCACCGAGTTCCTGTCAACCTCAATCAACCGGTACATCAAAGAGGTGATGTGGTCAGGCGTGAACACCTGCCCTTGTTCCGACTTGCCTTTGTAGCGCGTAAACTCGTTGAAGAAAATGGCCATCACATCCTCGCCGTTCCAGAAATCGGAATTTAAGTTGTCAGAAATCTTCGACACATTGTCGATGAAGTCGTTGATGGATTGTTGCCTCGGCGTGGTATTGACCTGTATGCTTGAATAGGTGTCTATCAAAATCTGGAGTTTGGCGTTCTTCTCCAAATCCTCTTTCAACGAGGCTTCCAAAGTCGTCTTGATGGATGTTTGGAACAGTTCCCACTTCATATCATGGACAAGCATGGCGCCAAAACGCTTGGCAACCAAAGTACACGAAGTGAAAATCATTCTGTGGTAAAGGTTCTTGATGCCGAAATCGAAATGAAGCGCGTCGTTGATTTTCTTGGTGAGTTGGTAGATGCTTTTCTTGTCGATGCTGTTTTGTTGAAAGAGACCAAGATAGACTTCTTTGTTTAACAATATAGCGCCTACCTCGACCTTCATTCCGTCCTGAAAAACCTCCACATCGTCGCCATTATAAAGAATACCAACCACATGGGCATATTTCTTGTGGCAAATTCCACAGTTTTTTGATAGTTCTTGACGGTCTTTGTCCGTAAAAGCGTGGTTTTCGGCTTTCGTTTCCAAAACCAAGGCAGGGAAAGAAGTCTCATTAGGCAGATACCAACCGTCTGGTTTGTCGGATATACCTTTAAAACCCAATTGGTTGAAAGTGGTGATTTGACCAACTCCAGCTTGGGCGGTTTCCGTGTCTTCCAACCCCAAAACCAGTTTGGCTTTGTCGCGCACTTGGTCTTCTGTCAGATACTTCTTTTCCATCTTTGGCTCTTTTCTTCCATCGCTGCAAAAATAATGATAATTATTTGATTTGCAACCTATGGCCTAACGATTTTCTGAAACGCCAACCTTTCATTTCCATTCAAGAGGTGGATGATGCCGCAGTATTGATATCCGTGCTTTTCCAGGCCCTTACGCATGATGACGTTGGCCTCGTGCGTGTCGATGCGGATATTGCTCACCTGGGTTTCGCAATAGTCCAATAAAGCATCCAAAACGCCATGCGAACCTGGTGTGCTGGCGATGCGGTGGATGACGTGATAGGGTTCGTCGTCCAACCATTGCCCGTCATAGATGACATCGTAGGTCACCTCGGGACTGGGCAACAAGGCGAAAGTGCCGACCACCTCTCCCCTCTCGTCCATCATGACACAACTTCCACCTAACTCAATGTCTTTCATAAACATATCATCGCGCGGATAACCATCGGGCCACTGAAAAGTGTTGCCGTAACTACGCATGATTTCGCGCGCCTGGTCGCGAAGGTTGAGGATGATGGGCAGGTCGGCTAAAGTCGATTTGCGGATGGTATAGCTCATTTCTGCCCCAGTTCAAAGATGGTCAAATCGGCGATGGTCATGTCCACCACCTGAATCAAGTCCAAGGGGTTGAGCTTGAACTGCAAGCCCCTTACTCCAGCACTAACGTAGATGTAGTCAAACAACTCGCAGGTCTCGTGGATAAAGGTAGGGAATTGTTTCTTCATGCCCACTGGCGAGCAACCGCCACGAATGTAACCCGTCAGCGGCAACAATTCCTTCATCGGGATGAGGTCGCAACTCTTGTTGCCCGTGGCTTTGGCAGTCTTCTTCAGGTCGAGTTCGTCGTTGCCCGGAATGACGCAAACGAAATGCCCAATCTTGTCGCCTTTCAGCACCAAGGTCTTGAACACCTGGTCGATGTCCTCGCCTAGTTGGTCGGCGATATGCTGCGCCCCGAGGTCGTTCTCGTCCACCTCGTAAGGTATCAGCTCATAGGCAATCCCCTTAGCGTCGAGGATGCGGCAGGCGTTGGTTTTGTTGATCTTTGCCATTTGCATAAAAACCGGCAGGGCCATTCGCCCCACCGGTTCTTTTCATTTACCATTACACTTTACTTGCCAAGAGCTTTCAAAATAGCCTTAAAGGTGTCGGCTTTCGCTTTAGCTTCTTCTTCAGAATAGCTAGTATAGACGACCATCAAGAATTCGCCTTCGTAGTTTTGCGATCCGATGAGCATCGAGGTTTCTTCTAAGGACAGGGCGTTGATATAGATCTTCATGCCTTCCTGTTCCTGGACAAACATGTATCTCTCCCCAAGGAAGGTATCCAACTCCTCTTCAAAGCTGGTATCTAAGATGACAGCATAGTCGGTCACGATGCCGTCCTCGTCGTACATGACCATCAGCATCGTGGCGTTCTCTGAATAGTCACTGAATCCCATGACGCCATCCTCATCAGCAACGGGCTCACCAAATTGCGCGATAATAGAATCCTTGGGCACGCCGATTTCGATTTCGGGTTCGGGATACAAGTTGCTTACAGGTTCAATCGTTACCTCAAAAGTTTTAGAGTCGCCTTCCGCCTCAAGGTTGATTGTAGTGGCACCCACAAAATTAGCAGTCACCATACCTTCTTCTGATACCGTTGCATAGTATTCATTCTCACTTGAATACGTGATAGGAAACTCGCATTCGGCCTGAATCTGACAGGTGTCACCGCTGTGCAAGACCACTGAGGTTTCCTCAAGTGTGATCACTGCTTCCACTTCCGGACTGGGTTCGGGTTCCGGTTCTGGGGTAGGTTCGTCGGTATTAAGCCATTCCTGACACCCCATGAATGAAAAGGCCAACATGGCCAGCAAGACTAATGAGAGTTTTTTCATAAGGTTTTCCTTTCTAATTATAGTTAAACATGTATTGGATTGGTCTTATTTCTTGTTCTCCTCCACCCACTTGCGAGCATTCACGAATGCCTCCATCCAAGGCGAGACTTCGTCGTTCTTGCGCTCTTCGGGATAGAAGGCCCACTGCCAAGGCAGGAAGGCGCGTTCGAGGTGCGGCATCATGGCGAGATGGCGACCATCGTTGGAGCAGACTGCGGCTGTCGACCAGTCGCTGCCGTTGGGGTTGCCCGGGTATTCGTCCTGACCGTAGGTCATCACGATCTTGTATTGGTCTCGGTAGCACGGGAAATAGAAACGGCCTTCGCCATGGGCAATCCACACACCGAGGCGGCGACCCGACAGCGACTTGAGCATCACGCTCTCGTTTTGGGCGATCTCCACGTTGAGGAAACCTGACTCGAACTTGTGCGAGTCGTTGTGCATCATCACAGGATGCTCCTCATGGTCGGGATAGAGCAGGCCGAGTTCCATCATCAGCTGGCAACCATTGCACACGCCCAAACTGAGGGTGTCTTCACGGGCGTAGAAGTCGTCCAAGGCTTTCTTGGCCTTCTTGTTGTAGAGGAAGGCGCCTGCCCAACCTTTTGCCGAACCAAGCACGTCGGAGTTGGAGAAACCGCCGATGAAGGCAATCATGTTCACATCTTTGAGGTCCTCGCGACCCGTGGCGAGGTCGGTCATGGTGACATCGCGCACGTCGAAACCAGCGAGATAGAGAGCGTAGGCCATCTCACGGTCACACTGGCAACCCTTCTCGCGGATGATGGCTGCGTTGATGCCGCTGGGCTTGCGGCGGTGCAAGTCGATGCCGAGACTGGCTGCTGATCCAGTGAAGTTCCGCCCGAAGCTGTAGTGCAGGTACTGTTTCTTGTAGTTCATGAAACGCTCCATGGCCTTGCGCGGACCGCTCTGCTTGCGGTCGAGGAGATACGACGACTTGAACCATGTGTCGCGCAACTCATCGATGTCGAAGATATAATTGTGGTCGCCATGGGCGATGTTGATTTGGCGTTTGGCTTGCGGTTTGCCAATCATCTTGAAGTTGATGCCCAACTCACGCAGCATGCGGTTGGCGATGCCGTCGTTGGAGACTTGGAGGACCACCGAGGGCTTCTCGCAGAACAGCACGGCCATGAGGTCGTCCTTGTCGAAGGCGTTGAGGTCGAGGTTCATGCCATAGGTCGTATTGGCAAAGTTCATCTCCAACAGCGTAGTGATCAGACCGCCTGCCGACACATCGTGACCTGCCAATACGAGGTTGCTCTCAATAAGTTTCTGGACGGCATTGAAGCACTTCTTGAAGTAGTTGACGCTCTTCACGTCGGGCACGGCCTGACCGATGGCACCTATGCTTTGCGCGAAGCTGCTGCCACCGAGTTCGAAACCGTCTTTAGAAAAGTCGATATAAAGGAGTTCGGTGTTCTCGTCGGCCTTCATCACGGGACGCACCACCTGACGGATGTTTGACACCTCGCCTGCGGCAGAGACGATGACTGTTCCAGGGGCGACGACCTTCTTGCCATCAGGATATTTCTGCGTCATGGAGAGGCTGTCCTTGCCTGTCGGCACATTGATGCCCAACGCAACGCAGTAGTCGCTTAGGGCCTTCACGGCTTCATAGAGGCGAGCCGTCTCGCCTTCTTGCTTGGCTGGCCACATCCAGTTAGCACTCAGCGAGACGCCTTCGAGGTTGCCTTCAATGGGTGCCCAGAGGATATTTGTCAATGCTTCGGAAACCGACAGACGCGAAGCGGCGGCAGGGTCAATAAGACCCGCAATCGGGGCATGGCCCAAGGCCGTAGCGATGCCGCGCCTGCCATTGTAGTCCAAGGCGCTGATGCCCAAGTTGCTCAAAGGCAATTGTATCTCGCCCACGCATTGCTGCTGTGCCACGCGACCCGTCACGGAACGGTCCACCTTGTTGGTGAGCCAGTCCTTGCAGGCCACGGCTTCCATCTGCAGCACTTGGTCAAGGTATTTGTGTATGTCGCGCTTGGTATAGCTGATTTTCTTGAAATGATAGGGTTTAGTCTTGTCCTTCAATATCGTCTTGGGCGCACTGCCGAAGAAATCGGAGATGGCCAAGTCGATAGGGGCCTTGCCTTTCTTGCGCACGAAACGAAGACGCTCGTCGCCCGTCACCTCACCCACCTCGTAATAGGGGGCGCGCTCACGCTCGGCAGTCTCCTTAATGAGGGCGATGTCTTTCTTGTTGACCAAGAGACCCATGCGCTCCTGCGACTCATTGCCGATGATCTCCTTGTCGGAGAGGGTCGGATCGCCGACGGGCAGGTTGTCGACATAGACCACGCCGCCTGCGTCTTCGATAAGCTCGGAGAGACAGTTGAGGTGACCGCCTGCACCATGGTCGTGGATGCTACGGATGGGATTGACGTCGCTCTCTGCCATGGCCCGGATGACATTGCTCACGCGCTTCTGCATCTCGGGGTTGGCGCGTTGCACAGCATTCAACTCGATGGCGTTGCTGTATTGTCCCGTGTCTACACTCGACACAGCGCCGCCACCCATGCCGATGCGGTAGTTGTCACCGCCCAGCACGATGATGACATCGCCTTCCTCGGGTTCCAACTTCTTGGCATCCTTCACCTTGGCGAAACCGATACCGCCTGCCAGCATGATGACCTTGTCGTAGCCAAGGGTCTCTTTCTCGCTATGCTCAAAGGTCAGCAAACTGCCGTTGATAAGGGGCTGGCCGAACTTGTTGCCGAAATCGGAGGCACCGTTGGACGCCTTGATGAGGATCTCTTCCGGGGTCTGATAGAGCCAAGGACGCGGTTCGATGTCCTTCTCCCACTCACGGCCTTGCTCCGTGCGGGGATAGGAGGTCATATAAACAGCAGTGCCCGCCAGAGGCAGACTGCCCTGGCCACCGGCCAGACGGTCGCGGATCTCGCCGCCCGTGCCTGTGGCAGCGCCGTTGAAGGGCTCCACGGTGGTCGGGAAGTTATGCGTCTCAGCTTTCAGCGAAATCACCGTCTCAATGGGCTTGATCTGGAAGGCCGAAGGCTTGTTGGGCTCAGCGGGGGCGAACTGCTCCACCTTGGGACCAAGGATGAAGGCCACATTGTCCTTGTAGGCCGACACGAGTCGGTTGGGGTTCACCTTCGAGGTCTTCTTGATGAGGGCGAAGAGCGTGTTGGGCATGCGCTTGCCATCGATGACAAAAGTGCCGTTGAAGATCTTGTGGCGGCAGTGTTCAGAGTTCACTTGCGCAAAACCATACACCTCGCTGTCGGTGAGTTTGCGACCAATCTTTGCAGATATGCCTTTCAGGTATTCCATTTCCTCTTCGCTCAGGGCCAGACCTTCCTGTTGGTTGTAGGCCTCGATGTCGTCAATGTATTGCAGCGGTTCGGGCTTGCGGTCGACGGTGAAGACCTTCTGGTCGAGGTTTTCGTAACGGTTTTGCAGCATCGGGTCGTAAGGGGCTTTCTTCGACTCAACACGCTGGAACTCCTCGATGCGGACGATGCCCTTGATGCCCATGTTTTGGGTGATCTCGACAGCGTTGGTACTCCAAGGCGTAATCATCTCACGACGAGGACCGATGAAATGGCCTTTCACCGTGTCTTTTTCGATCTTTTCGGCATTGCCGAAAAGCCAAGTGAGTTTGGAAATGGTTTCCCCTGAAAGCTCGGATTTGGAATCAACTGCGATAACCTTCTGATTATCAGATTGGAAAAAGCATATCATAAGCGCAAGGTTTTATTCATAAAACAATGCCGCAAAGGTAGGGTTTTTATTTGAAAAAATCTCTTTTGAATCAGCATGAAACAACAAAAAAAATCCCCGTCTCGCCATCGAAACAGAGATTCTTTTGTTTTTTCAACGAGTTAAGCCTTACCGCACCACGACTTTCGCCATCACTTCCTCGCCCCCGTTCTTAGCCTTCAGGAAATACATACCCTTCGGGCATTGGCCGAGGTCGATGGCTGATTGTCCTTCGTAACGGTTCTCGTAGACCTTACGGCCCGTGATGTCATAGACCTCCACGTCCCACTGGCCTTCGCCGAGGTTGAGGTTGAAAGAACCTTTGGAGGGGTTGGGATAAACAGCATCCGTCACCGTTTCCATGTCGAGGACATTGGCCAACGAAGCCTCAAACATCACCGCCTGATAGACTTCCTTGTTACCAGTGTAATCCTGTACCCAAGCCACCAGTTGGCAATCCTCGAGAGGATAGTTGATTTCAAACTTCTCCTCGAAATCCATCACCGGGCCTGCGAAAGGTGTTCCCTCGTGCGTCGGAATCATGTCGCGCACGTTCCAGTTGACGTACTCACCGCCACCCCATGAATAAGGGATATGACTTTGGGTGAGGACAACGAACAGTCGCACGTCGCTACCATTGCAATCGCCCACTTGCTCCACATGGCATTTCACGGTATACAAATTGTCACCGTTAGCATCCAGTTCCATGGCAATGGTGAACGGACTCGTCTTGGCTATTTCCTGCTCATAGTACGGTTGATAATACATGTAATTCATTCCTGGGGAACCGCCAGGAAGGCTGATGGAACCGTCCATAAACAGCGTGGGATAGCCCATGGCATCGTAATAAGCCACACGAGCGCCCACTTCATCATTAGTCAATTCAGGCACGGAATAGGAAGGAGCCTGATAGCATACCGGAGCGATAAGAAGACCATCGGCCAACATCTCTTCGATGGCCTCGTCGGCAGCTGGGCAGTTGCCACAGTGCACGCCAGTCATCAGTTCGAAAAGCACGCATTCGCGCGCCACGTTTTTGGGTTGAGCCATCATCGTAGGCATTACCAACATGACGGCCAGGAAAAAGAATAGGTTTTTCTTCATATTACAATGGTTTTGTTGAACAACTTAATTATAGGTGCAAATATAGGTGCAAAAAGACGAGGGAAAATAACGGCGGGAGGAGGAAAAAATTTGCGGGTTACAATTCTCCGGCCATATAAAGCGGCAGATAAACCACGCCGTCTTCAACTTTGACATCGGAGGAGTGATGCACATATGAAGTGAATAGTTGCTGCGCGTATTTGTTGCGGAATTATTTCAAGCATCTGTAGGACTAAAACTTTTCTCCTCAGCCCGTTATTTTCTTCCCTACCTTTGCACCCAACAACATAAACAGCCAAACTTAATGCCGTCTGCACCCATTGCCTCCACCGAAAAACGCGTCGAAGCCTTCAACGCCCTTGTGTTGCGCCACAAGGCGATGATTTGGCATGTGTGCTCCGACTACAGCCTCGGAAGGGTATGGAACACAGAAGACTGCATGCAAGAGGTGATGGTCAATCTGTGGCGCGACTTCGACAAGTTCGAGGGTCGCAGCGCGGAGAAGACCTGGGTGTGGCGCGTGGCCACCAACACGATGCTCATGCTGCGCCGAAAAGACATCAGAAGCCCGCAGACCGAAACGATGGACCCAACCAACGAAGGCCTTGCAGGGGCAGCACTGCAGGACGACAACTACCAGCAGCTGCTGCAACTCATCGACGCACTACCCGAAGAAAACAGCGTCGCCATCCGCGCCTTCCTCGACGGCTTCTCCTACAAGGAAATCGCCGACATGACTCACAGCACTGTGGGCGCCGTGGCCATGCGCATCGCACGCACCAAACGTCGGCTCAAGCGGATGTACGAAGCAGAAAACACCTTATAGTTTATGAACGAACAACCATCATATAGAACAATGAACGCAAACCAAAATCGCGACGATTTCCGACAGCTTTGGGAACGACGCAAACAGACGTGGCAAAATGAAAACGATATGAACGTGCCCGACGACACCACCGTTCTGAAAATGGCCGAACTCGCCCGCCAAGTTTCACCTGCTCGCGATGAAAACATCGTTCCTATCAGCCTCGGACGACGCGGCCGCTGGATCCCCTATGCCGCTGCAGCCAGCGTGCTCATCGGTGTCGGTGTCATCGGTCTGACCTACCAAAGCGAAATGCCCAATCAGCCACAACTGCTTAAAGCCCAAAAGATAAACATCAACGGACAGAACGTGCGTTTCCTATGCAACAACGGTTGCTCGGCGCAAGACATACTGGTCTCGGCCAACGACATCATCAAAAAATAACCAGCCATGAAGAAAACCATCACATATCTTTTGCTGCTCCTCTTGACGGCGATGGTGGCCTGTCGCGACAACGAAAGCGGACAGGAAATGACAAGCCCGTACGATACAAATGCCGCGCTCAAACTATATTGCCAATATGCCGACAACGAGAACCTGACCGTGGCTTATCTCGGCGACTTTGAAATCAACGGCAACCCTATCGACGCTGTCATGATCCAAGCCGACAACGACCTCGACTGGCAAGAGCTGAGCAAAGACTTCGACCTATTTACAAAAATTGATTCATGCGTCTAACAAAACAACATATCCATGTGCCCCAACCGCGACGAACTTATCTCCTTAGGCATTGGCATCGAGACCGACTTCCTGCAAGTACTCGGACTCGACAGCACCATCACACGCGATCAAATCACCGAAGAACACATCAATACGTTCTCGAAGTACTTGTCCCTACAAATCAAGGACATCCTCAATAACTTCCAGGACTCCGACACCCTCATCCATGATGCCACCATCATCATTGGCGACGACCCTGTGACCCCTGCCAGCAACATGTCCATCGACGAATATATCAACACCGTGGCCGAAGTCCTCACCCAAAGCATCTTCGACGAATTCTTCACCAATCAAGACAGCCTCAACCTCGCCCCCGACCCCATACCTGAAAACAACAAATTGCTCGACGACGCCAAAAGTCACGGCCACAGCGGCTACGTTACCGCAGCCGACTACAAGAACCGCACCATGTGGCTCTTCTTCTATGATGACCAAGAGGAATGCAACGTCATCCTCACTCACATCAAAAACGACATCATCGTTGCCAGCTATAATCAATAAAAGCCAAAGGAATCCTTTTAAAGCATTTTTATCATCCATTTCTTCTGTCAACAACCGGGATGCTGCTTCGCAAAACGAGAAGAAAAACCGCTCCCGTGAAGGGCGAAAGTCGCACGAGCGTGTTCTCCACCTCAGGCAACAACACCGTCAACAACGTTGGCGTTCCCACCCGCAATGGCAACACCCGCAGCCTGGATCACTACAACAGCAACCCAAAAACCAGGAAGGCAATCCACTAAGGGTTGCCACTCTTCTTTTTTGTTTTTTTTCACTACTATGTTATTTTCCCACGAATCCAAGCAACTAAACAAATCATGAAGAAAAGCAAACTAGATTCAAACAAAACATCTTTATCAACAATTAAACCAAAAGCACTATGAAGAAAAATGTATTCTCATTGATGTTGTTGTGCTGCTTCGCCTTCGTGGGCGTGGCTAAGGCACAGGAAGGAATCAAAGTGACGGTCAACACTGACGTCAACGCAACGATTTCAGACCTGAGAGCTCCTGTCGTACTGACCTATGCTCCCGAACCCATTACACCTGCCGGCTTCCTCTCCATCGGCATGGCCTTCCACTGGGGCTACATGTTCCCCGCTGAAATGATTGCCGAATACGACGGCAAGTATTTAACCCAGGTCGCCTACGTGGACTACACCAACTCCGCAGGCGAATACGAAGTGCACATCTGGCAAGGTGGCGACACGGCTCCCGCGACTGAAATCACTCGTCAAGCCTTCACAATCACAGGCACACTCAATAACATTGTCCCGCTTTATCTCGACCAACCTGTACTCATCGATGGATCACAGAACCTATGGGTGACCTTCTATCAAGACGGATCGGTGCAACAAGCCGCTTGCGTCATCACCGACATGGGCGACCCAAACAGTCGCTGGATTGGTGTTGATGGCTACGGCTGGATGGATATGGCTACGGTGCAAGGCGGTGCTGGCTACAGCTTTGCATTATGGGCCATCGCCGACGACTACGATGCCATTGGCGAGTTCGACAGCAACGTGGCCGTGTATCCCAACCCCACCACGAACAACGTGAACGTAAGTGCCCCTGGCATGAACCACATCACTGTGTTCGATGCCATGGGCCAAATGGTGATGGACATGCCCGTCAGCAACGACAGTCAGGTTTTGGACATGAGCCAATACCAAGCGGGTGTCTACATGGTGCGCGTGGCCTCTGAGAAGGGCATCAGCACCAAACGCGTGACCGTGATGTAATTTTTATGGCTAATGACAAAGAAAGGCGACCGCGAGGCCGCCTTTCTTGTTTTCAATACCCTTCTTCGGATTGCTCTTCGCCGCCACCGTCGTCACCGCCTTCGTCGCCGCCCGGACGGTTGCGCTTCATGTTCTGCTGGTTGATGCGGTAGTTGAAGTTGAGTGAGAACGAACGACGGTTCCAAGTGCTGGTGTTGTACTGCCAGAAACCATCGCCCCACGACTCGCCGCCCCAGCTGCGGCTGTTGAAGAGGTCGCGCACGTTGAAGGTGATGGTGCCGTTGCCATGGAAGATTTCCTTGCTCACCGCGAGGTCGACCCACCAATTGCCCTTACGCATACCGAGTGGTTCCTTGTGCGGACCCATGATGTGGGCCGTCAGCTGCAAGTCGAACCAGTTGCTGATCTTGAACTTCGACACAGCACGGCCAAAGAGCATCCAAGTGGCATCGTCATAGACCTTGTCGTTAATGGTGCCTTTGAACTTGGAACGGAAGAAGTTGACGTTGCCGTTGAGGTTCCACCACTTGGTCATCTGGCCTTGAGCCACGGCCTCTATGCCCAGGTCGTCGGCCTTGCCGAAGTTGATAGGCATGCTGTAGAACACGCCGTCATCCTCGTAGGTGTAATGGCGTATCATGTTGGTTCCGTGACGGTAATAAGTGGTGAAGTTGAAACTGGCCCTATCCCAGAAGTGGATGTAACCCAGCTCATAGCTGTCCATATAGGTAGGCGTCAGGGCGGGGTTGCCCATGCGGATGTTGCGGTTGTCGTTGTAGGAACGGAAGGGACTCATCTGCCAGAAGCCAGGACGACGGATGCGGCGTGTGTAGCTCACCTGGAACTGGTTGTTCTCGTTGACCGAATAGTTGAGGTGGGCACTCGGGAAGAAGTCGACGAAGGGCTTTCCGCCGTTGATGGAGTCGGTGCCGTCGTGGGCATAGCCCTTCAAGTTAGTCAACACGTCGGTCAATTCGGCGCGCACGCCCACCTGTCCCGACCAGCGGCCCCAGTCGTTACCGAGGCTGGTATAGAGGGCCGCCACCTGCTCGCTGTATTCGTAGTCGTAGCAGTAGTCGTTCAAAGGATGATATTGACCCAAATCGTCCTGCTCTGTCACCTCCGAAATGCTGTTGATATTACGGTTGGTGTATTTTGCGCCGATCTCCCACTGCGCTTTGGTGGCGAAAGGATGCACGTAGTCGATGCTGGCCTGCAGGTTGCGCATGTTCTGGTCGTTGGCGGTCTTCTGATAGATGGCATCCAACACCTGCTGCATCTCCTGGTTGGGATACACCTTCTCGGTGATGTCGGAGTTCGAGTTCTCGGCGTTGGTGAAATAGCGCACGTTGGCCTTCAAGCTACGGCCATTGCGCTCGAAGGTCTTGTCGTAGTCCATCGTCACCTCGTACATGGGCTCGTATTCTACATAGTCCTCGGCACGCTCGTCGTAGGTGGAGGTACCCAAGAGCGGGTATTCGTCATAGTATTTCACCACGGGATGGGTCTCGAGGCGGCCGTAGCGGTAGACGAAGGCGGCGCTGACGATGTCGCGGTCCGTGATGTAATAGTCGGCACCCACACGCACGTTGTGGCCCATACGGCGCATGCGGCGCTCGGTGGTCTGGTCGGTGAGTTGGGTGAAGAGGGTGTCGCCTTCGATGATGTCGCTGAAGCGTTTGGTGAGGTTGACGCCGCCTCCGATATTGGAGCGGCTGTTGAAGCCATAGCTTCCGAAGAAGTTCCAGCGTTTCAGGCGGTAGTTGGCCGAGAGGCTGGCACCGTACATCCACGGATAGCCCGTGCGCAGGTTGACGGCGCCGTTGAAGCCCTGACGTTTGTCCTTCTTCAGGATGATGTTGATGATGCCTGCCGAGCCTTCGGCGTCATAGCGCACTGAGGGGTTGGTGATGACTTCAACGCGTTCGATCATGTCGCCCTGCAAGGTGCGCAGCGCGTCTTGGGTGCTCATGCCTGAGAGGCCCGACTCCTTGCCGTCGATTAGGATGCGTACGCCGTCGTCGCCACGCAGGCTGACGTTGCCTTCCACGTCAACCGACACGGCGGGGATATTCTCCAGCACCTCGATAGCGTTGCCTGCGGTGTTGGCCACGTCCTTGCCCACGTTGAAGACACGTTTGTCCAAGGTC
>JAEEGH010008498.1_pt1 | contig 24252 bp, 20 predicted proteins | sample 9134181 | NCBI WGS metagenome assembly JAEEGH01 (sample SAMN16246544, study PRJNA631951) | gut metagenome | biome: gut microbiome; feature: rumen; material: DP-attached | host: Bos | place: Iran: Karaj | collected 2018-10
AAATCAAGGAAAGAATCAACGAGATTCAGCACCGCTCTGACTCCCTCATTCTTGCTTCCGAAAGCGGCACCGAAAAAATTAACGAAGGCTACGAAAACGCAAAGAATCTTGGAGAAATGTTTGCTTCCATTAAAAACTCTGCCGAAGTTACAGCAGCTTCTGCCGGAGACATTACAGAAATCATCCAGCAGCAGACAAGCGCTTCGGAACAGATTCTTATTGCCCTTAAACAGATTTCTGCCGGCGTAGAAAACTTTACTGTTGCAACCGATAACATTTCTGCATCTTCTGAACACATCAGACAAATGTCAGAAGCAATGAACAACAGCGTAAAATCAAGCCAGGAAGAAAATGGTCATTCCTCTAAAAATGGAAAGTAGGTGCAATGGAACAGATAGACGCTAAGACGCAGGAAGAAATCAAAGCGCTTTACGAAGGTAACGAAGGCTCTTATCTGGTTTTTTCCATAAAGGAACACCGCTACGCATTTAAATCCAGCCTCATTCAGGAAATTGTTTATGGTGCAAAAATTCATGTCATTCCTTTTGCTCCTGATTATATTGAAGGTGTGCTTAATTGCCGTGGAAATCCTTTTTCTGTTATCAATGTTCTCAAAATGGATAAAGAAGAAAAAAGCGATATAGAAGAAAGAGTTTTTCTTTTATTCAAACGCGACGACGACAACTTCTGCATTCATATTTCCAATATAGAAGTTTTCTTTGAACCAGAAGAAGATGACATCTACGAAGATAAAGTAAAATATAAATTCAAGTTCATTCCGCTTTTTGATCCGGACAGAATAGAAGAAAAGCTTTGCGAAGACCTTGGAAAGGACGATTAAAATATGGGCATAAATGACGGCGAAAAAATCAAGGTTCTCATTGTTGACGACTCTGCTATTGCACGCGGACTTTTTGAAAAAGCCTTTAACGGAACCGCAACCTTTAACGTTATAGGCATGGTTTCAAATGGACGCAAGGCTGTAGATTTTTGCCGCACAAATGACGCTGATCTTGTTGTTATGGATTATGATATGCCTGAAATGAACGGAGTAGAAGCAGCCCGTATAATTTCAAAGGAACTAAAAATTCCGGTATGCATTTATTCCGAAAACAACACTGCAAGGACCGACGCTTTAGAAGCAGGAGCTCTCCTCTACGAAATTAAACCAAGCTTTTCTTCGTTCAGTTCACAGAGCATGGTGCTTTTTATAGAAAAAATTACAGAAGCCGTAAAAAAAGCTTCCCCGGTAGTTCATCATCATGACAAAAAAGCAACAGAAGAAAATGCCGAAGAAACAAAATATCCTTTGCACACATTTAAGGTTTTGTGCATAGGCGCCTCTACCGGTGGTCCAACTGCAGTTCAGGAAGTACTCCAGGGGCTTGGCAAAAACTTTCCGCTCCCAATTCTTTATGTTCAGCACATAGACACCGGTTCTGATAAAAAAATGGTAGACTGGTTTAATCAAACCTGCCCCAACCTGCCAATGGAACTTGCCCGCGACGGACAAATTGCAAAACCTGGTCATGTATATATGGCTCCTGCAGACATACATCTTGTAATTGATTTTATAAACAAAGACGGAAAACCTGTTCTTAAACTTTCGGATGAACCACCGGAGAGATTCCTTAAACCTGCTGTAAATAAACTTTTCAGAAGTGCTGCAAACCTTTACGAAAAAAAATGTCTTGCAGTTTTACTTACAGGTATGGGCCGGGATGGTGCCGAAGGCTGTAAAGAAATTGTTGATAAAGGCGGCTACACAATTGTAGAAGACAAATCTACCTGTGCAGTTTTTGGAATGCCTGCTGCGGCTATTGAACTTGAAGCTGCAAAACTGGTATTGCCACGAGGACTTATTGCAAAGGAAATTTTGCAACTGGTATGAGGTTTGTATGGACGATCAGGAATTTGAAAAAATAATAGAACTGATTACTCAACGAACAGGAATAATTCCCCGCGACAGCCATATTACAGGAATTAAGAATTTTATAAATAAACGCCTCAAAGAACTTTCAGAAAAAGAAGCTCAGGTATATTACGAACTGCTTTGTTCTAACAGAGATGAAATGATTTCTCTTATAAACAGCGCAACTGTAAATGAAACATATTTCTTCCGCGAAGAAGCGCAGTTCCAGTTACTTCAATCAAAAATCCTGCCTGCAATAAAAGCAGCGGCTCCAACAAAAACAATCAGAATCTGGAGTGCTGCATCTTCTTCTGGCGAAGAGATTTATTCATTACTCCTACTTGCAGAAGCAATGAATATAAAAACAGATTGTACCGCGAGCGATATTAACACAAAGGTTCTTGAAGAATGTGAAGCAGGTCTTTACAAAAAGAATGCAGTACGAACAGTAGACGGCGCTGCCTTCCATCATCTTCTTGCACCATACAAAGAACCAGACGGAAGTTTTATCCTTCCAAAGAAAATCTGCGACAAGATAACACGCAGACAAATCAATCTTTCACGGCTGGCAGATTTTCCAAAAAATCAGGACATAATTTTTATACGAAATGTTTTTATATATTTTAGCAACGAAATGAAAAAACAGATTCTCAATCTTATTGCACAGCAGGCACTTTTACCTGGTGGCTATCTCTTTGTTTCAATGAACGAGGTTGCTTCCATAGATTCAACAATTCTGCCTGACTGTCTTGAAAAGATTGCCGACGGAAAAGTTTTTTATTTTCGCAAAAAAGAACAGGCGGGGGTTAGTTTATGAAAGAACTCGATAACACAGTAAAATGTTACATCGCCGAAACAAGACAGCTCATTCTCAAACTTAAACAGCAGCCAAAGCGATACTACGAAAATATGCGCTACCTTAGCATGACAAAGGATAATTCAAAAATTCTGGGCTACATGCAGGTATATCATTTGTACAAGGCTGTAGAAGATATTTACAAAGCCCTTTGCGACGATAAGATTGTTTATTCCGATAACCTTGTATTGCTCTTAAAGCTTGTTGCCGACAAGATGGAGGAATGCTGTAATCTTATAGAATCACAGTCGCCGGACATAAATGAAGTTGATGTAAGACCATACCTGCTTTACTGCGATAAAGCTGTTGCAGGAGAAATTTTTGATCCTAACCATATAGTACGACACAATGTTGAGGCCGATAAATGGCTTTTGAATAAGCTCAAGGCTGCCCGTGCTAAAAAACGCAAAACCGAAAAAAAGGGTGATTCAGTCCTTAAGATTTCTTCAGAAAAAATCAGCAGCATTGTAAACCTTCATGAAGAGATGATTGCCCGCACCTACATCATAGACAATCAGGTTGCCCTGCTCAAAAGTGCAATTGCCGACAAGGATATGCACGCAGTTAATGATGCCTACAAGCTTCTTGCAAATGATACTCAGAATCTTCAGAACTCCCTGCTCATTGCCCACGAAAATCTTATGGGTCTTGTACAGGATGATTCTTTCCTTAAAAGCCATCAGGAATACCAGGGCTTCTTTGTAATGGCAAACGGCTCTAAATATCTTATTCCTTCAGAATTTATTCACGACGTTATCTGCGAAAGTCCGCTCAACTACGAAACAGAGCAGAACCAGAAAATTGTAAAATATGTTGTAGAAAGCGAATCGGGTCAGGAGGAAGATGCTGTAACAGAAGACATCCCGGTTTATTATCTTTCTTCACTGCTGCCTGGTCAAAAAGCAAAGAACATGAACATTCTTGATACAATTTTGATTGTAGATTATCAGTCGCAGAAAATTGGAATTATTGTAGACAGTGTTCAGAAATTTGTTTCTGTAATTAAAAAAGGACTTCCTTCTTCTTTTGAAAAATTTGCCCCGGTCGAAGGAATTGCCTTTGACGAAAAATACGACATGATTCCAATTCTTCATATTCCAGAAATTATGAAAATGTTCCGTTCTTTGCGCGGTTATGATGTAAAGAAATTTGAAGCAATTACAAAGAAGCATATCAACAAAGTTCTTATTGTTGATGATTCTGATACAACCCGCCAGATTGAAAGAACAATTCTTCTTACAAATAATTTTCTTGTGGAAGAAGCGCCAGACGGAATTGCTGCAATGGAAAAACTCAAGAAGAAGCTTTTTGATTTGATTATTTGTGATGATGAAATGCCGCGTATGAACGGTGATATTCTTATGGATAACATACGGCGAATGGATCAATATAAGAACGTTCCCGTTGTTGCAGTTTCAGACAGGCCTTTGACAAAAGCAAATGCCTTTGTAAGCAAATCTGATTTTTCGCGAGACCAACTTATACAAACACTTAAGAGGATGTTAGACAATGAGTAAGAAAATTTTAGTTTTAGAACCATCAACAACAACCCAGGCAATCATAACAAACAAACTCAAGAAAAGTGAATTCGAACCTGTTTTCGAAACTAGTGGAATAAGATTTCTTGTTACTATGTACAACACTACTCCAACTGCTGTCCTCATAAATGCAAAAACTCTTAACCCAAAAAGTACAGAGCTTGTACGACTTATAAAAAGTGTTGACCGTCTTAGAAAAATTCCTGTTGGTGTTTATACTGCAGGGGATTTTTCATTTGAATCGCATTATATGCGCAACACCGGCACAGACATGTTTATTCATTTTAATCCTGAAGATTTTATAGAAAAGCTTAATGATTTAACAAGTCTTGCAAATAACGGAAACATGCGTTCTCCAATGGAAAGCGACATTCTTAAAAGTGGAATTGCCGAAAAGATTTTTACCTTAATGCGTTATGTAGAACATCTTGATGACCTTGCTGCAAATGTACTTAATCTTCTTACAGAGTTCTGCGAAGTTCCTGCTGTTTCTCTTTTTATTAATGAAGAAGATGGGGCCGAAGGTTTTTATCTTTGCGCCTCAAATTTTAGCGAAGCCGAAGAAGCTGACTTTTTAAAAGTCTGCGTTACTGATTTTGATGAAAAGATTCCAGACACGAATGTGCGAATGATTACTCCAAAAAAATCAGAAGCACTGCATGATCTTGAAAAATATCATATAAGCGAAATTCCGCTTTCGGCTTTTGAAAGCATAACAATTTCAGGAACGGATGGTTCGGCTGTTGGAACTGTAAATGTTGTACGCGAAGGAACCTTTACAACGCACCAGCTTGATCTTTTAAACTTCTGTATTGAACTTATTACTCCGCTTATAAACAATGCAATTTATCTAAAAAAGAAAATCAATTTTGAGCGAAACATTCGTAAAGCCTTCAGCCGTTTTGTTCCAGCCCAGATTATTGATGAACTTGTAAAAAATGCAGAACAGTCGGACAAGGTAAGCGTTGGTGAAAAGCGAGACGTTGCAATTTTGTTCAGTGATATCCGTTCGTTCACAAGCATAAGCGAGCTTAACAAACCAGAAACAATTGTGGCCTTCCTGAACCGCTACTTTACCGTAATGTGTACAATTATTAAAAAACACGGTGGTACTGTAGATAAGTTTATTGGAGATGCAATCATGGCACTTTTTGGTGCACCTGTAAGCTACGAGGATAATGCTCGTCGTGCTGTTGCTGCAGCTTATGAAATGAGGGAGGCTCTTGAAACAGTTGCGCTCGAAGATCTTATTTTGCCTGATGGCATGAAGTTCAACATTGGTATTGGTATTCACTACGGAGACGTAATTGTAGGTTCCATTGGTTCAAACGACAAGACTGATTATTCTGTAATTGGAGATAACGTTAACCTTGCTTCGCGTATGGAAGGTCTTACAAAAACATACGGTTCAATGATTCTTGTTACAGATGCTGTAAAAAATGATATTTTCAAAACCAGCAATAATGAAGACGGTTTTGAATTCCGCTATCTTGATGATGTAAAAGTTAAGGGTAAGGAAAAGTCTGTTCCAATTTATGCAATTGACCGAAGTCCGGATGATTTTTCTAAGGAATATCGCGATGCCTACTCCAAGGGCTTTGATTTATACAAGCAGGGAGTATGGAATCTGGCCCGTGAATATTTTGAAAAAGCTCTTACCGAAGCTCCAAACGACAAGGCAGCACGTCTTATGCTGGACCGTTGTATAGACTTTATTCAAAATCCTCCGGAAAACTGGGACGGTGCAATTACCTTCCACACAAAGTAGTGTTTATATTTTCTTACTAATAATTCCGCCGCCAATGATAACGCCATCCTGGTATAAAACTACAGACTGGCCGGGTGCAACTGCATGTTGAGGACTTTCAAACATTACCTCCCATTCACTTCCTTCCGGATTATTGCGGCGGATTTTTGCTTTAACCGGGCGGCTTGCAAGACGGATTTTTACCATTGCTTCTATTGGCTCGTATTCTGGCGGAGGGACTACATCTCCGGCCCATACAAAATCATCTGCAATAAGACCCGCAGAATCTAAGGCACTTGAAGGAGCCAGAACAACAAGGTTATTTTTTGCGTCAATTGAATGAACGTAAACAGGATAGCTTACTGCAACTCCAAGGCCACGGCGCTGCCCTATTGTATAATGTTCAATTCCTCTGTGGCGGCCAAGCACGTGACCGTCTAAATCTATAATGTCTCCCGGGACAGAAGGCTTATCTGCAAAAAGCAAATCAAAATATTCGGAACTTATAAAATCCTGACTTTCGGCACGTTCTGCTGCAGCGAGGCCTGCTTTTTTGGCAAGTTCAAAGACTTCGCTTTTTTTCATAAGAGCAAGCGGGAATCGAACTTTTTCCAAAACACTCGACGGAACTCTGTAAACAAAATAGGTCTGGTCTTTTGAAACATCAGTTGCAGAAGCAATCATGTAAGGTCTGTTAGTCGTACCAAACAATCCCTCTTGGGGTCTTACAATTTTTGCATAGTGGCCTGTACAAAAATAATCAAACTTAATTCCAAGCGCTTCAACTCCCTGCAAAAGCGCTCCGAACTTAATCATCCTGTTACAGCGGATACAAGGATTAGGTGTACGACCTGCACGATATTCGCTTTTAAAATATTCAATAACTTCGCGCTTGTACTGCTCTTTTACATCAATTACGTGATACTCAATATCATACTTAGCACAAAAACGGCGGCACTCTTCAATATCATCAGCTTCGCCAGGACCAAAGCAGGCATCCTTTACAGCCTTAGCATCATCACCTTTAAGAACAGGAAAAGAATCATCCCACAACGACATTGTAACACCAATTACTTTGCAGCCGCGTTCCTTGAGCATATAAGCAGTTAAAGTTGAATCAACGCCTCCAGACATTCCAACTACAACAGTGTCTCCTGCCTCTGGCATTTTCTGGTCAATATAATTCATAAAAGTGAAAGTCCTTATTTTTGTTTCTTCATGAGGTCAGCAATTGTAACGCTGTTTAAGTAGCCCGATATTCTTTTATCAAGCTCTGTCCAAAGAGGAAGCGTTCTGCAGTTCTTTGCTTTATCACAAGGAGCAGCACCACATTCAAGGCAGGCCACCGGTGCAAGAGTTCCTTCTGTAAGAGTAAGGATTTCGCCAACCTTATATTCTTCGGGCTTGCGGTTTAGTTTATAACCACCACCCTTTCCGTGAACGCCCTGAACGAATCCGCTTTTAGAAAGAATTGTCATAATTGCTTCAATATATTTTTGAGAAATATCCTGACGCTGAGCAATATCCTTTAATGGAACAAATGTTTCTGAACCTTGTTCTGCAAGGTCGATCATAACTCTGAGTGCATATCTTCCGCGTGTTGAAACTATCATGTGTGCATTATAACACAGCGGGGGGCTTTCAACAAGGTATTCTAGTAGGTAAGTAGGTATTAATAAACTTGCTCAATATCACAATCCTTGTTAAAATAGCGCATATGATAGAACTTAACAGCAAACAAAGAAAAATCCTCGAAAAGGCAGCTCATGATTTACAGCCGATTGTAATTATTGGTGGCGCTGGTCTTACTGATGGAGTTGTGCAGATGACTGCTGATTCTCTGGCAGCACATGAACTTATAAAGGTAAAATACAACGAATATAAAGACGAAAAGAAGGAACTCACTACAGACCTTTGTGCCCGCACTGATGCTACACTTGTAAGAATTATTGGAAACGTTGCCATTCTTTATAAAGAGGCAGAAAAGAAAGAAGATAGAAAATTCAAGTTGTAGCCCTTCGACAAGTTCAGTGACCCCAGCTATTTAATTCCAATAAATGCGGTGACAGATTTTTCGGGAGACATGATCAGGGTGTCCATAAGCGTAAGGCCGATTCTCTGACATGGTAAAAGGCGGAAAAAATCCTTTTGAACTTCAAGCGAAACGTCACCGTAACCAGGGCTGAATCTTGGACGAACCTGATTGCCCTGAGCTTCCATTTCTTGTTTTATGTTTTCATTCAGTAAATCAACACATTTTTCTATATACATGGCGCCCGTTGCCTGAAGCACTGCTGCTTTTGCAGAATCCTTTATCTGAGTGCGGCGGATTAACTGATCACACTGTGGTCCAAGCGTAGCCGCAAAAAGAACAACCTTAGTACAGCCGTTCAAATTACGCGCCAAGTCTTTTGATAAAATTGTAACATCAGAAAAACAAACCTTTCCACTACCCTGCTCTTCGTTGTATTCAACCTGTAAAGGAAACTGCTCGTAAACTGCCTGCGGATTTATTAATTCAAAAAGCTCTGCGGCACCGGATTCTATCATTTTTGAAATCTGCTCGTCAGGGACATTTAATTTTTGATATCCAAGGTAGCGGGCGGTTTCGGAATAATCGCGTGGTTCGGGAGAAATCTGAGCTTTTGTTGGTATAAAAAACTGTGGCATATAATTACTATACTTGGTGTAGCGCCATAATTCAAGTTGTAGATTGCCGCGCTGCGCTCGCAATGACGAACGTCGCTCACTCTTCGCAATGACGTATTGTCTTATTATTAAAAATTGATATAATTTCAAGCATGGAACAATACAAAAAAGAATTTATTGATTTTATGGTTGCGAGCCAGGTGCTCAAGTTTGGTTCTTTCACTCTTAAAAGTGGAAGACAGTCTCCTTTCTTTATGAATGCAGGTGCATATATCACAGGCGCTCAGCTTAAAAAGCTTGGTGACTATTATGCAAAAGCTGTTCACGATAATTTTGGCGATGACATTGATGTTTTCTTTGGACCAGCCTACAAGGGTATTCCTCTTGCTGTAACAACTGCCATTGCCTACTCGGAGCTCTACGGAAAAGAAGTAAAATACTGCTGCGACCGTAAAGAAGAAAAAGATCATGGTGCCGACAAGGGTGCAATCCTTGGTTATAAAATCAAGGACGGCGATAAGGTTGTTATAATTGAAGACGTTACAACCTCTGGAAAATCAATTGAAGAAGTTTATCCAAAAATTAAGGCGCTCGAAACAACTCCTGGTGGAATTAATATTCTTGGAGAAATTGTAAGCCTTGATCGCCAGGAACGCGCAGGTGATTCAGAAAAATCTGCATTGCAGGTTATTGCCCAGAACTACGGCTTTAAGACTGCTGCAATTGTAAGCATGGCAGATGTTATGGACGCACTTTATACAAACGGCGACAAATCTATAATCACAGAAGAAATTAAAGCTAAGCTTGATGAATACTATGCACAGTGGGGTGCAAAATGAAATACACAGTACGAAAAATTGCGCTTGTTGTTTTGATGCTTGTACTTTCAATGAGTTTGAGTGCAAAATCAAAAAAGACATTTACAAAGAAGGTTAAGAAATATGCAAAGGGCGGAATCGAAAAAACTGTTCCAGCTCAGCAGTATCCAAAAGCAATTGTTACACTTTCTCCTTCTGCCGCAGAAATCCTTTATGCAATTGGAGCTCAGGATCAGATTGTAGCTGTAAGCGAGTTTACTGATTATCCTCCAGAAGCTGCAGAAAAGCCGGTTGTAGGCGGATTTGACGGAAAGACACTTAGCATTGAAACTATCATTTCGTTTGAACCTGATTTTGTTTACCTTACAGAAGGCATGCATAACTTCTTGATTGAATCGCTCGATTCTTACGGAATCAAATGGTATCTTTCAAATCCAACTTCGATTACTGCAATTGAAACAGAGATTCTTGATATCGGTGAAATTACAGGACATCAGGATGAAGCTGCACTTGTTGTTGCACAGATGGCAGAAAAGTTGAGTACAGCATACGCTCCTGCGCCAGAAAAAACTGAAGAGGATGAAGTTGAAACCTTAGACAGCACAATCAAAATCTACTACGAAGTATGGAACAGTCCTTTTATGTCTGCAGGTGCTTCTTCGTTTATTAATGACATCATTCTTCATGCAGGCGGAAAAAATATTTTTGATGACCTTACAGATGCTTATCCTATGGTCAGCGAAGAATCAATTATTGCACGCGCCCCTGATGTAATTCTTCTTCCAAAGAGTACAGGTATTACTGCCGACGATGTAAAGGCTCGTGCCGGCTGGAGTTCTATTCCTGCAGTTGAAAACAACAGAATCTTTATTGTTGATGACAACTTGTATTCACGCCCTGCTCCAAGAGTTGCAGATGTAATTCTTGAGCTTGCAGAGCTTTTGAACCAGTAGATTTTTATAATGGCTAAACGGCAACCGCTTTGTGCTCTGATTTTTTTTATTGTCCTTGTCCTCTCGGTTTTTGCAGCGTTGATTTTTGGTGCTGAAAAATTACCGCCTCAGGTGATTATTGGACAAGGCACAAAATTTCAAAACATAATCCTTTGGAAAATCCGTTTGCCACGATGCCTGCTTGTTCTTGTTACAGGACTCCTGCTAGGCGGAAGCGGTGCCGTATTTCAGTTGTTCTTCCGAAATCCGCTTGCAGAACCTGGAATTATGGGAATCTCTTCCGGCGCTACACTTGGCGCTGTTATTGCAACTGTAATTCTTGCAGGCAAAGCTTTACCACCAGCACTCGAACCTGTTTTTAAGTTTATTTCTCCAATAAATCTTTGTGCCTTTTTTGGCGCACTCGCCGCAGGATTTTTTGTAACTGCACTTGCTTTTAGCAGAGCCGGAAAAGCTTCTTCTGTAATGCTTTTACTTTGCGGTACAGCTCTTGGAACCTTGTACTCTTCTATTTCTTCTGCAATTCTTCTTACAAGCAACAAGGAGCTTCACTCAATTTACACCTGGATTTTAGGTAGCTTTAATGGACGAGGCTGGAAGGAGCTTATCTTTATTGCAGTTCCGTCTGTGCTCTCTATTGTAATTGCATTTGCTGTTTCGCACCCGCTGGACCTTTTAACCTGTGGAGAAAAAACAGCGGCCTCCCTTGGTGTACAGGTTGACCGCCTTAGAATTTTTGTTTTGATTTGTGGTGCGCTTGCTGTAAGCTCTGCAGTATGTGCGGGTGGAACAATTGGTTTTGTTGGCCTTATTGCTCCCCATATTGTTCGAAAGATTTCTGGTCCTAAAAGTAAAACCTTAATTCCTTACAGCATGATGTTTGGTGCAGCCTTGCTTCTTATTTCAGACACGATTGCCCGAACTGCAATTGCACCAGGCGAGCTCCCGGCAGGAATCATTACTTCAATACTGGGAGTGCCTTTCTTTATTTCTCTTTGTCTTACCAGAAAGAATAGTTAAAATCTGTAAACTCTGCTTTTCCGCCAGGCTGCTTTGTTGAATAACAGAACAACGCAAAGCGTACTCCAACAAACTGATCAAGTGTGTAGCGCAATTGAACTGGTGTTGAAAGCTTTTGATATTCACCCTTGCCAGGCTTTTCTCTATACATAAGCTGAACATTCTGCTTTGCACGAGTCAAATCAAAAACAAGCTTAAGCTCAAGTTTTGCAGACTTAAGAGGGATTTCTTCTTTTATTGTTGGAGGGTCCTTATCAAAAACGCCCATTGCCCATGGTTCATTCTTTGATTTATGCTCTGCAGCAACAAGGTAATACTTTCCATCGCGTTTTGTTACTGCAATAAAGCCGTATTCTCCTTCAAGTGCAGCAAGACCTGCAAAGTCACCCTCGCCTATTTTGTTTGCATCAACAATTACAGAGCCTTCGCATTTTTCTGTGAGCGTGCGCTGTGTATAAGTATTAGCTGCCTGAGTAATATTCTTTACAACCTTTTTTGTTTCAATTGTGTAAAGGTTATTTTGCAAGGTATAGCCGCGTGCATCTGGAATATGATTCCATTGCCAGGCAGGATTTGTAAAGTCGTTGCTCCACAAAGGTGCATATTTGTAACCAGGGTTGTTATCAAGGACAGTCACAGTCTGAGGAGTTGATACGGACGGCCCTTCGACATGCTCAGGGACCCCAAAAATTGGAAATCCATCCGAGCCAAACTTAACTGGTACTAGAACAGGAATGCGTCCCAATGCGCCGTGATCCTGGAAAAGAATACCAAACCAGTTGCCTTCTTTATCCTGAACAATTCCTCCTTGTGCAACACCACTGTTCCAGTTTCCTAAATCTGAACAAAGAACATCACCGCCAGTCCATGGGCCTTCAATGTTATCTGCAACATAACAGCCTTCGGTACGCATTTTGCCCTTTGGCATGTGAATCATAAAGTTATAATATTTGCCGTTGATTTTATAAAGATGACTTCCTTCATATCCAAGGTTCACCTTTTCACGATCATCCTGAATAATAACCTTATCAACTCCACCCTTCTTTGGACCGCTCAAATCACTTTCAAGCTCTGTAAGATGAATATCAGTATTTCCGTGAACAACATAAACTCTTCCGTCATCATCCCAGAAAAGAGACATATCATGATAAAATCCAGGAATTGTAGATTTTTGCCAAGGCCCTTCAATTTTATCGGCAGTGTAAAGATATGTTGTGTGAGTGTCGTTTGCAACAAAGCTTATATAAAACTTATCATCATGATAATTAAGCGAAGCAGCCCACATTCCTTTTCCGTAAACACCACGGTTATCCATGAGTAACTGACCGTTAGTCATTTCTAACTTGTCATAAACATAAGAAGCAAATTCCCAGTCTACAAGATTATAGGAACGAAGGATTACACAGCCAGGCATAAAATGCATAGTTGTGCTTACCATGTAATAAACATCACCAACACGAATTACATCAGGATCCGGATAATCAGAAATAATGATATTTGCAGAAGCTGTTTTTTTCATATTCACCACGGGCATTCAATTAACTTCAATTGCACCTATGTCTGTTCTAACTCTAAGACGCTTGGAAGAATCACCTTTATGAGTGTATTTTCGCTTAGCATTATGTCCATTAATTGTAATACCGCCAAGATCCGAAGAGATATTAACATCATATTTATCTACAGATTCAATAAGATCAATAGAAACTGCACCAACATCAGATTCAACATCAAGATCTTTAAAACCTACTTTCGAAATTGAAATAGCGCCTACATTTGTATCAACAGAGCCAGTCTTAACATCAAAACCACTCAAGTCTATAGCACCAACATCCAGGTTTGCATAAAGCTTATCAAGTTCTACACCAAATGGAACTGTAATAATTACACGACAATCCTTGTTTCCAAGAACATTATTTCTGTAGTGTGGCTGCGAAATTGAAAGCTTTTTATTTTTCAAAGTGTATACAGGCTTAAGATTCTTCTGACTATATTTTGATTTTATTTCCCATTTGTTGCCGCGTTCTATTTTAAGAGCACCTACTTTAAGGCGAACACTAAGATCTGTAAATTCACCAATTACTTCTGAATCAAAAGATTTTGGATCGGCTGTATCAAAGTCAAAATCATTCCACGAATCGTCTTCATCATAATCATTATCTTCATAATAATCGTCAAAATCAAAGTCAAAATCTCCACTGCGGATTCCTTCTTTGATAGACGATCTTAAAGAACGCATATCTTTATCGTGAATAGAAATGTGACGTACTGCACCTGCAATAATACAGATTACTGTTATGCCCGTAATTATAATTAAGAAAATATTTCTTTTCATTTTTATCCCCCGTTATTCTTCTGAGCTTAAATTAATAATAAGCTTATGAACAACTCCTGCGATTGGCCAGATTATCCAGGAAATCCACCACTGGAATGAAAGGAAGCTGTAACAAAGATAGATACAAGTTACAGTTGGCCAGTATACAGACATTATAGCACGCATTGTCTTATTTCTGTAGAAGGGTTCTTTGTCGCGGGAACCTGTATAAGTTCCACCAATTGTTGTTTCTGAATTCAAGTTGAGAAGTCTCTGATATGCTGTATAGCGTCTGTTACTATAAGTAAAACAAACTACACCAGCGGCAATAAACAGAAAGAAAAAGATTCCTGACCATGATTCATTAATTCTGTGTGAAAGATCATCAAGGAGGATTGCAGGAACAACACTGCAGATACAGAAAATAATTCCCAAGGTATTCATGATTGTATAAGCATTTCTGAATTTTCGTTTTTCTTCAGAAACATAATCTGTTGTAGAAGGACTTATTGAGCAAGGCTCTGTTTTTATAAATCTCCACTGCTCCATTCTTATACGAGGAATAATCATTCCTACAACTCCAATTGCAATGAAGATAAACATCAGGCAAACTCCAAAAACCTCTCTGCCAACAACACTTTCAAAGAAAATAACTGGAGTGCAGCAAATAATGAACAACGCAATTCCTATAGATCGTATTGTAATTGCTACAATCAAATCTGAAAGATATTCCTTTACTTCGTCCAAAGAAAGATTGCGTCTCTGATGTGGTTCCTGATCGTTATGAATAACATGCTTAATTCCAAGAGAATCGGCAAGCTCATCAAGATTTCCAAATTCCGAAATTACAGTTGCTACTGCTTCGTTTTCTGATTTTCCTTCGCGTCTGAGTTCTGTGTATTTATCTTCCATCATCTGAAGAAGCTCTGCTTTTGCTTTAAGAACTTCGCTTGTATTTGGAAGATTTCTGAACATTGATTCAAGATAATTTTTAATTGTTTCCATTTGTCTTCTCCTGTTACATAGATTCTTCTGCAATAAACTTGCCTACAACTTCCTGAGTGAGCTTCCACTCTTCGCATTTTTCATTGTAATACAAATTCCCTTTTTCGGTTATACGATAATACGTACGCCTTTTACCGTTCTCGGCCTCCCGTGAAAATGATTCTACATAACCATTTTCTTCCATTCGTGTAAAAGCAGAATAGAGCGTTGTTTCCTTAATGATGTACTTTTCGTTCGTCATCGCTTTTATACTTTTGGAAATTTCATACCCGTAGGACGGCGCCTTTTTTAGCAGAAACAATATCATCGTGTCGTTATAACCGCGGATAACATCACTGCTGATTGATACCATAGCTCCTCCTTGTGTGGTTACTCTGTCTATCGTACTACGTCTGTCGTACTATATTTATCATACTATGACTATCGGAGTATGTCAAGAAGAACTTTACTTGCTTTTTCGTGTGTTTTTTCCGAAGGATGCCAGTCGGCACAAATTGTATCGCTCATTTGCTGAGGTTTTAGTCTTAAGGCAGAAACCTTTGTATCTCCTGTTTCCGAAGAATATTTTGAAACTGCCTGAGCCATACTGATATACAAATCATCTCCCATCATTCCCAAACAACAAATAATTTGAGCCTTAGGATTTTTCTGTCTGATTTGTTTCAAAAAAGCTACATAAGAATCTATATATTCCTGCAGCCTGTCTGCTTTTTTTTTGGTGTAACTTGCATCATTCGTACCAAGATTGATAACAACATAATCAGGCTGATATGAATCAAAGTTCCAGCTTACATTCCCAGGATTAATTCCAAAAATTGTATTCCCCCAGCTAAATCCAAGTTTGTCATAAACTCTTGGAATTACAGAGTTTGAAACTTTTCTGCCGTCTCCGGAATAACCAGAAATAATTCCCCAGCCGCTTACGCTTACAAAAGACCAGTCTGCATTAAGAGCCTGTGCGGTTTTAAATGCATAAGTTTTAGTGGCATCTTCTGTTGAAGTTTTAAAATGATGTTCTTTTACCGGATCATCAACTCCATAACCACAAGTAATAGAATCGCCTATAAATTCCATTTTAAGCGCTCTTTCTTTAGCCGGGCTTACAATTCCATTTTCATTAACAGTAAGACTTGTAATTGCTGCAAGAGAATTTGCACTTTCTGAAACCTTTAGAATCTGAACAAGTCCTTCTACATTTTTATCTTCATCAAAGATTGTAAAAGTTTCAGATTTCTTACTTATCATTTTATCAAGAAATCTCTGGCCATTTACAAAGGCAACAATTCTGGCAGAAGAATTGTTTTCTGAGCCAGAGACTCCACTGTCTCCCGCAATGGTTACTCCCAGATATTTTGCATTTACATTAAATTCAATTCCGCTTGCAGAAAAAGCAAGAATTAATCCTTTTGAATGTTCATAGGTTCTTCCAAGCTTTTTAACATGCTCAGAATCGGGAGCTATTGTCTTATTTTCTGCCCAGATTCCGGCAAGAGAAGTCAAAATTACAAATAAGAAAATTAAAAATGATTTTTTCCCAGATCTTTTCATAGTAATTTTATTTTACTACAAGCATCAGACACGTCAAGATTTGCCGGCAATTTCAAAAAAAATTAAAACGATTTAATGCAATTTTTTTTCTTGTTTGCCCTGATTTTGTATATCATGTATAATATTTTTTATGAACCGGGAGCTTGTTCTTAGGGGTCTTTCTGCCTATTACGGGAAAAAAACTGTTCTCAAAAATGTCTCTGTTTCTATTAAACAGGGAGAGCTTACCTGTCTGTGCGGACCAAACGGCTGCGGAAAATCTACCCTGCTTTCTATTCTTGCAGGGGTTCCAGATCAAAGTCTCAAGGTATTACAGGGAACAGTTTCTCAAAGAAGTGCCTTACAAAGGCTTAATAATCCCAGCCAAATTGATGCCCTGAGTCTGCATAAACTCCCGCGAAAAACTGCTGCTAAAACGGTTGCCTTTATGCAGCAAAACGAATATTCCACCTGGGATTTTACAGTCCGCGAGCTTGTACTTCAGGGACGCTTCTGCCACACAAAAAACGGCTTTTATACACAAGAGGATGAAGAGCTTGCAGACGATGCCCTTCGCGAGCTTCAGATTGATTCTCTTGCACAAAGGCCTGTTCATTCACTTTCGGGCGGAGAGTTTCAAAAAGCACGCATTGCAAGAGCAATATGCCAGGAAGCCGATTTTATTTTACTTGATGAACCAGCAGCAAATCTTGATTTTGTTTATGAGCCATGGCTTTTGAAAAAGCTTCATACCCTTGCACAGGAAAAAGGAATTGGAATTCTTTTATCTGTGCATGACATAAACCTTGCTGCTTCTTATGCAGACACCCTCATACTTCTGCCATTGTTGACTACTCCTATTTGTGGTAAAATAAGTGATATATTAAATAAAGAAAACTTAAAACTTACATACGGTATGGAGTTTGAATGTCAAAAAGTAAACTATTTTCAATCGTTACTATAGCATGCTTTGTTTCAATTCTGTGCATTCCGCTTGGAATTGTTCTCATGTTTTACTACACCCAGTGGAAGAAAAAAACTAAAATAATTCTTTCAATTTCGCTCACAGCATTTTATGCAGCATTACTCGCATTTTTGTTTTTTGTAAAACCCGCAATTAATTCTGGAGGCATTTCTCTTCCTTTTGGTTCAAACAGCGGTTATACAGCCTTTGATTCCGGAGGCGGGGCAAAAGGTTCAGGTTCTTCAAAATCATCTGCCGGCAGAAAAAAATCAAATAATCAAAATCAGCCTTTAAGTGAACGGGTTCCAAAAAGTGTTCAGCAGTCACAGGGCAAGGGTTCCCCTAAATTCATTTATCCTATTTTGTTCTTTGGCTTTATGCTCTTCCTTATAATAATGCAGAACCTTCGTTCAAAAGGAAAATCAACATACGAAAATCCTTATGTCGACACAAACAAATACAAGCTTCCGCTAACCCCTGATTCCAAAATGCCTATGGTTCATTTCCTTCGCCTTGATTTAAATGAAGGTGAAAAAATCAATTTTGCAACAGAAACAATTCAGAAAGGAAATGAAGGTAACTTTGTAATAACAAATCAGCGTGTAGCGATCATGACACTTTCTGAAGGAATAGAAATTCCAATTGATGCAGTTTTTTCTGTTTCAGAAACAACTTCTACTGTAATGACAATTGGAGCAAAGTTTGAAGAAGGTGAAAAAAAATATTATGTCTTCATGCCTGAAAATCAAATGAAATATGCAATGGCAGTTTTAAAATGGACTGCTAAAAATATAACAAATAATCAAACAACAGGAGCTGAAAAATGAAAAAGTTTGGAATAACAAAACCCGGAGCCACAGTACTTTCTGTGCTAATGATTGCAGCAGCACTTCTTACAATCTCCTGCAAAAAGAAAGAAGCAGTTTCTCAGGGAAATGGCGAAGCTACCTTTAATATCAAACGCAAAGCAAAATCAAAAGGCGCAGAAGCAATCAGAGTTTCTGCAAACGAAGGACGTGCAACCTTTGATTCAATGGCTTCATTCTTCAACCTTGATTTTTCTGCAGAAGAGCCTGAGGATTTTCAGATTCAGAACGACACCTCAAGCGCAAAAAATAAAAAATCAAAAAAAGACAAGGAATCAACTTCTGTAATTCCAAAAATCAGAAAGCTTGATGAATATAAAACAAAGTATTCTTCTGAACGCAAAAAGTTTAATATTTACAGCGCCGAAAAAAAACTGACAGAAAATGAAGATCTTTCTGGTCTTGAATTAAAAGTAGAAGACTGGGGTCCAAAAAAGAGCCTTGTATCAGAAGCAAAATATCCACAGTTTTATGTAATTTTTTCACAACCGGTACGCGCCCTTGCAGCACTGGATGCTCCTTCAAATAAATCAGACGTTATTTCTATTACCCCGGAACTTAAAGGAAGCTTCCACTGGTATGGTACACAACATATCAGTTTTGAAGCAGAAGAAGCAGCAGACCCTTCTGTTACCTACACCATCAAAGTCGATCCTCAGTTAAAATCAATTTACGGAAACTCAATAAAAGGCGAAACAACTTTTAAAACTTCGGCAGAACCAGTGCAGATAAAAGAAATCTGGGGTGGTTATATTAAAGAAAACATGTGTGCCTACGACAACACAACTGGTGCTTTGCCAGCATACGAAAACCGCGTGTTTGTTCGGACTAACTACCTTTTAAAAGCAGAGTCTCTTGCAAAGAAACTTGTAGTAAAAGCAGGCAACAATCTTTATGCAAGTTCTGCAATTTCTGTCGAAGCTGATTTTTCAAATAAATCCTTCAGCTGGTGGAATAACGAACCGGAATGCGACAAAGATGCAGGAACAACAAACTCATTTATTGTAACAATCAACGGACACATTCCTCACAACAGCGTAATTTCTGTTCGCACAACTGATGATGCCAAAACATGTACATTCAAAACACTCCAACCTTTTGACCGTGTAAGAGTAAACGATTACACAGAATATACAGATGGAAACATGGGAAATCCTCTTAAGATTATTTTCTCTCAGATTCCTGATGAAGATTCTGTAATTGAATATATCACTGTGCACGACAAAGAAGGCAACATTTTTAAACTTACAAAAGACAACATTGTAATAAACGGACGCTTCCTTACAATTCACAGTCTTCCACTTGAACTCAACACAGAATACTATCTTTACGTTGCAAATGGTTTTAGAGATATTTACGGACAGTTATACAACAACGGAAACGGAACTCTTTACTACACTTTCAAAACCCGTCCTGTAAAAGCATACGTAAATTATCTTGATTACGGTGCACGCATGCTCGAAGCACAGTTCCCTCACAAATTGATTTATGAACATCAGAATGTTCTGGACAATTCTTACTATATGATTCGAGCTGTTCAAAATCCTCTTTACACAAGCGATAAAGGACTTGTACTTAATAACCCTGTTTACATAAATGATAATGAAAAAAACAGACGACACTTTGAAGAAATTGAATTAGATCCATATCTTAAAAACGGATACGGTTTTGTACGCTTTGATGCAAACACCCAATACAAAGATATTGATTACTGGGATAACGAAGAGTATACAAAAGAAGATAAAAACATTCTTACAATTCAGGTAACAGACCTTGGAATTACAACTCGTATGGGAATTAACCGCGCTGTTGTAATGGTTCGTAGTCTTTCTACAAACAAGCCTGTGGCAGATGCCGATGTTTATGTTTTGAACGAATGCAGTAAGCTTACCGACGATCCTTTAAACCATATTCTTGCTCAGGGAAAAACAGACAAAAACGGTCTTGCAATAATTAATTATACAGAAGAACAGATTGCTAACTATGAACGAAATCACGATTACGATTACAGCTATCAGGATAATCTTACTGTATATGTTGCAAAGGGCGATGATAAGGCAGTGTTCTCTCCTACATCTCATAACACCTGGAGAGACGGTGTTCCAACCGCTTCAAGACACGATGCACGTAAAGCAATTCAAAGAACCTTTATGTTTGTAGACCGAGACGTTTACAGACCTGGAGAAACAGTTACATACCGTGGAATTGACCGAGACCAGATTCTTGGGGCTCTTAATGTTCATTCAGGAAGCTACACAATCAATGTAGAAGAAGGCTGGTGGAACGGAGAAAAAATCACTCCGGAAATTTCGGGCACACTTTCTGCTTCGGGCGGATTCTATGGTTCATTTAAAATTCCTGATGACCAGGAGCCTGGAACTTATACAATTAAATATCATCGTGATGATGCAGACCAATATACCATAGAAAGAATCAATTTCCAGATTGCAGAATTTGAACGCGTAAAAACTACAGCTTCAATTACTGTTCCAGAAATTACATATTACAGCGGCGATACTCTTACAGCAGAGCTTTCTGCAGAATATCTTGCAGGCGGTGCTTTAAGTGGAGCTGAATACAATACTGTATGGAACAAGCAGGCACAGAACATCCGCTTTGAAACTCCAGAAACAAAAGGCTTCCAGTTTGGTCCTGATCTTTACTCTTACAGAACTTATTATTCAGATTCAAAGGGCAAACTCAACGCAGAAGGAAAAGCTTCTCTTTCTTGTACTTCAGAAAAAATTACAGATGGAAGTACTTATTCTTACAGAGTTGAATCAAGCGTAACAGATGTTTCTAATCAGCGTATTTCTACTGCTGCAAACATCACAGTTCACCCTGCGAAATTCTACGTTGGTGTAAAACGTTCAGCAGGATCTTCCGGGTTTGCTAAGACTAACACAAAAATTGATTTCCCATATATTCTTACAGATGTAAAAGGAAACTCTCTTACAAATCCTATGCAGAAGGTTTCTTCTCTTTCTTACAAGCTTATGCGTGAAGAATGGACAGTCATCCACGAACAAAGTGTTGATAATACTCTTTACACACGTTATGAGCGTCAGGATATTGAAGAAGCAACTGGAAGTATAAATGTTGGTGCTTCTGCAAGTGGAACACTTTCTCTTACTCCAACTAATTCCGGCTGGTACACACTCACAGTTACCGGTACAGACAAAGAAGATGGAACAGTTATAACTCAGCTGGGATTTTATGTAACTGGCGGAGACTTCTACCGCTACAATGATTACAATTCAGAAGCAATTAATCTTACTCCGGAACAGTCACAGTATAATCCTGGAGACAAGGCACAGATTCTTATGGAAAGCCCGCTTCCAGAAGGTGACTACCTTATTACAATTGAACGAGAAGGTATTTTCTCTGAAGAAATCAGACATTTTGATTCTCCTGCAAACGTAATTGAAGTTCCTGTTTCTTCAAAGTTTGTTCCTGTATTCTACGTTGCAGTTTCTTCTTATTCTGTTCGTCAGGGGCAACCAACACATCAATACGGTGAGCCAGACTTAGACAAGCCTAAAGGATATTTTGGTGTAACACCTGTATTTGTAAATCCTTATGTAAGGGCATTCTCTGTTACAGTTGAAACAGACAAGCCTTCTTACAAACCAGGTGAAATGGCTACTCTTACATTGACTGCTACAAAAGGTGGAAAGCCTTTGAGCAATGCAGAGCTTACAGTAATGGCTGTAGACCGTGGTGTTCTTGATTTAATCAATTACCATGTTCCAAATCCAATTGATTATTTTTATTCAACAAGCAACTTCCCGCTTAGAGTTCGTGGTGGTGATTCCCGCGCACTGCTCATGGATCCTGTTACCTACAGCATAAAGGATTTGCAGGGTGGCGACTCTGATGAAGAAAAGGATGAAGATGAAAGAAAGGATTTCAGACCTACAGCAGTATTTGAACCGGAAGTTGTTACAGACAAAAATGGTAAAGCAACTGTTACCTTCAAAGTTCCAGACAGCCTTACAACTTACAGAATCACTGCCTTTGGAGTAAAGGATGATTTATTCTCTCTTAAAGAAGATGAGTTTGTTGTCCAGAATCCAATCAACGTTCAGCAGGTACAGCCAAGAAAGCTCCGCGAACGCGATACTGCAGAATGTGGTGTTCTTGTTACAAACCTTGATGCAAAGGGTCATGAAATAACAATTTCTCTTGAAACAAGAACTCCTGCAAAAAATACTGCACAGGATGAACGAGAAGGAAGAATAACAGTTCCTGGAGGGGCTTCTATAGATGGTCCAAGCAGCAATAAGATTTATGTTGCTCCAGGAGATTCTTCTGTTGTTTACTTTAATGTTGCTGCTGAAAAAGCGGGAACAGTAGAACTCGTTTATACAGTAAGTTCTGATATTCTTAACGAAAAACTCAATTCTCCAATTAAGATTGAAAAAACATATACATACGAAACTGTTGCAACGTTAGGCACAATTAACAACGAAAGCACTACAGGAAAATCTGTAGAACAGCTTGTAATTCCAGGCTTTGCAAAGGATGCACGCGGTGATGTAGCATTCACTCTTGATGCAACACGTCTTGGTATGCTTGGAAGTTCTGTAAACTATCTGTTTGCATATCCTTATGGATGTCTGGAGCAGCAGTCAAGCAAGATTCTTCCTCTCATTGCATTCGGAGAATATATTGATGTATTTGGTTTGAACTCTGAGATTTCTAATGTTGAAACTTTAGTTAAGTCTTACATCAAAACATGGGGAATGTATCAGCTTAATGAAGGAGGCTTCCCTTACTGGCCAAATGGTGATTACCCTTCATTATATGTAAGTTTAAGAATGGCATATATTTATGCACTGGCTCTTGAACGTGGTTATAAAGCTGATGATTTTGGTTACAACATTGATAATCTTTTGAACTATATCCGCAGAGAACTAGCACAGAAGACTGACATTCTTTACGACTACGAAAGAGCTTATGCCTGCTACATCCATGCTCTGTTAGGCAAGACAAATATGAATGTTATTCAGCAGAATCTTTATGCAAAACGAAAGGAGCTTAGTCTTTCAACAAATGCACTTATTGCATTTGCATATCTTGCAGGAAGTAACGGAAATTCCGCAGAGGCCAAAACTATTGCACAGGAAATCCGTGACTACCTGCAGATTGACGGAAGAACAGTTTCTGTTATTCGTAAATCAAGATCTAATATGTGGGAATGGTATAATTCAGAATCTGAACAGATGGCATTAATACTTGAACTTCTTTGTAAGCTTAATCCAAATGACCAGATGGTTGATAAACTCATTTACACACTCATGCAGAATCAAAGTCATGGTTACTGGCAGAATACTGCAACTACTTCACGAGTTCTTGAAGCAATTTATGCATATATCAAGGGCCGCAAGTTAGATGACACTAACTACAAGGGAACAGTATCTCTTAACGGAACAGAACTCTTAGGAGAAAACTTCAAGGGTGCAAATGCAAAACCTAAAAAGCTTGAACTCACTTTCGAAGGAGATATTCTTAGCAGCCTTACACCAGATACCCCTGCAGACGTTACCTTCAAAAAAGACGGAACTGGTAATCTGTACTACACAATGGAAATGCGTTATGCAATGCCAGATGAATATCTAACCGCACGTGATGAAGGTGTAAAAGTAACCTATACAATCACAGACCCAGAAACAAATGAGATTGTAAATAAAGCTAACAGCGCAGATTGTCTTTTGAACCTTACAAGCGGAAAGATTTATAAAGCTTCTATAACAGTTGAGTCACATAAGAAGCGTGAATATCTTGCTTTGAGAGCGCCAATACCTTCTGGAGCAGAAATTCTTGATTCTTCACTTGTAACAACTGGAACAGTAGATGAAGAATATCATTATTCATGGGGTCACTGGTTGAGCAATAAAACAATCCGCGATAACGAAATACAATTCTTCTGGGATTCCTTTAGTTCAGGAACTACAACTGTAAACTTTACATTCAGAGCTGCAAGAAGAGGTATTTATCCTGTTCCACCAGTTCAAGCTGAATGTATGTACGAACCAGAAACATTCGGTCGTGGTGACGGCTACTTATGCATCATAGAATAAAAG
>JAEEGH010008500.1_pt1 | contig 24250 bp, 17 predicted proteins | sample 9134181 | NCBI WGS metagenome assembly JAEEGH01 (sample SAMN16246544, study PRJNA631951) | gut metagenome | biome: gut microbiome; feature: rumen; material: DP-attached | host: Bos | place: Iran: Karaj | collected 2018-10
TACGGGTGACGTAAAGAAGACGGGCAAGGTGGGCGACCTCTCGTTCTCCTTCTCGTTTACCGATACCAACGAGATGCACAAGATGAAGATTACGCATCCCGGACTGAAGATTCACTGGCCTTGGGAAAAGGACGAGGCTGCCAAGGAGGAGAAGCGCAAGGCGAAGGAGGAAAAGAAACTCAAGAAGGAGGAGGAGAAGAAAAAGAAGGCAGAGGAGAAACTCAAGAAGAAGGAGGAGAAGAAGAAAAAGGCTGAGGAAGAGGCAAAGGACGGAAAGAAGAAAAAGAAGTTCCTGCTGTTCTGAACATAAAGAAAATCCCGGGCCACACGGCTCGGGACTTTCTTGCTTTACTTCAGGCATTGTCTGTGCGTTCTATGATTTCCAGACACATACGACTGTTGTGGTAGGGACACTTCCAGAAGCCCGCCTTGTCGTCAACCGTGTTCAGCGTGCCGTCAGGATGGCGGCTCCAAAACCATTCTCCATTCTCATAGTCAATGAGCTGGGCCTTGATGTACGCCCAGCCACGCAGGGCCTTGTCGAGGGCATCCTCGTCGCCGAAGTACTGATAGATGTTATACCAGCCCACCACGTTCTCGGCCTGTACCCACCAATGCAAATCATCGTCCACACGGCCCGTATCGAGGTTCGCCTCGTGAATCATCGAGCCGTCAGGACGCAGACCCTTCTCAGAGGCTACCGCCACCAGCTGCACAATGGGTTCCACCTTGTTCAGCACTTCCTCGTCGCCCAGCACAAGGGCAGCCTCGTGCAGGAGCCAAGAGCACTCGATGTCGTGGCCATAGCTTTCCAACTGCCCTGCCCCACGCGTCCAGTCCATCTCGAAGAAGAGGTCCAGATGATTGGTCTCGGGGTTCAGGATCTTGTCGGTAAAGATGTCAATGAGGTTTTTAAGTGAAGCGTGAAGGGTGAGGAGTGAATCGTCGGGAACGACGACACTCGTCGGCAACACAGAGCCAAGGACAGGTACGTAGTCGCAGCTTTGGCTAGCCTGCAGCTCGCGGATGGCCCGCAGCAGATTGGTGTAGGGCTCAATGATGTGCAGATGGGTGTTCTGTGACTTGGGGTAGTTGGCGTCAAGCTCCGAGAGACGCATGTCGGCTATCGCACCCCACTCACGGGTGCATGCCTCGATGTAGCCGTTGTGCTCGTGGTCGAAGGCATGTTCCTCAATGCAGTCAAAGAGCTGCATGGCACACTCCAGGGCCTCACGGTCGCCGGTAGCACGGGCATATTCCGACATGCCATAGATGACAAAGCCGATGGCATAGAACTGTTTTTTGGTGTCAAGGGGCTGTCCCTTACTGTCCAGACTCCAATAGACACCGCCGTATTCCTTGTCTATGAAATGGTCGATGATGTAGTCCTTGGCACGGGTGGCAGCCTTCAGATAGACTTCATCTCCGAGGACACGATAGGCAGCAGAAAATGACCACAGGATACGGGCATTCAGGATGGCGCCCTTCTCGGCATCAGGATGCAGCACTCCGTGTCCGTCAATACGACCATAGAAGCCTCCGTTCTCATGGTCCACCATCTTGTCAAGCCAGAAACGCAGGATGTTGTTCTGCAACACATCCTGCATTTCACGTTTCATTGTTTTTACTCTTTCGTCCATATCACTTCTTGTACTCCTTGTACTACTTTACTACTTTTTTATCGGATAGAGGTACAGCAGTCCCATCATGATGACCACGATGACAGCAGGGAACAGGGAGAACAATGCCCACACCATGCTGCGTACCGACTCCATATCGGTGATGGTGATGATGGTCTCGCCAGTCACCTCGTCGGTGCCAGACATGAAACCGGCAATGCCCAACAAGAGGGCTACCAGCGAACCGGAGATAGCGGTACCGAACTTCTGTGCCATCGTACCGCTGGAGAAAATAAGACCCGTCGAACTGGTGCCGTTCTTCTCTGTAGCATAGTCGGCCACGTCAGCATACATCGACCACAGCAGCGGAGAGTAGAGTCCTACACCGACGGAGGTCAGAATGACGACGGCCACCATGGCCCAGATGTAAGCGGGATCCATGGGGATGAAGAAGAAGATGACGGAGAATACCAGACAGATGACGGCAGCATAGAAGAAGGCCTTGACCTTGGAGCCGACCCACTCGGTGAACTTGGGCGACAGACCGCCGAAAATCATACATGTCACCTCGCCAAAGGTCATGAAGACAGTGTAGTTGATGATGAGTCCGCTCACCGTCACATCGCCATGCAGACAGTACTCCAGCAGGTAACCAGCCACCGCATAACGGAAGCCGTTGAAGAAATTGGTGCAGATACCCACCAGTGTCAGGTAGATCCAAGGTTTGTTCTTGAACAGGTCGGCAAAGGGCTTCAGCGAGAACTTCTCGGCACGGACGGGTTTCAGGCGTTCCTTGGTCAGCAGTCCGCAGGCCAGCGTACCGGCAGCAGCCAAGATGCCGAAGAAGACGCCAATGACAGCATACTGATGCTGCTTGGCTGCGATGGTATAGGTGCCGTCTGCCATCTTGTCGCCACCGATAAACTCAATGATATAGGGGAACGAGAGCAACGTGATGAAACCCATTGCATAGGCTCCCACCATTCGGAATGACGAGAACTGGTTCTTCTCGTTGTCATTCTCGGTCATGACACCCAACAGCGAGCCGTAAGGAACGTTCACCGCCGTGTACATGGCCATCATGAGCAGGTAGAGCGAATAGGCATAGACACGCTTGCCTACCGGTCCGAAGTCGGGCGTATAGAGCAGCAGGGCAAAGATGAGACCGAAGGGGATGGCACCATAGATGAGCCAAGGACGATAGGTACCGAAACGGCTTTGCGTGCGGTCAGCCAAAGAACCCATGAGGGGGTCGGTCACAACGTCGAACATACGTGCAATAAGCATCAGTGTTGCCGTATCGGCGACCGTCAGTCCAAACACATTGGTAAAAAAGAGCGGAAAAGCGATGGACATGATTTTCCATGTGATACCGCCCGCAGCAGCATCACCAAGCGCATAGCCAATTTTTTCTTTTAATGTTGCCATATCGTTTTTTAATTTTGCAATTCTTCAATCCTTCTATCCTTCTATATTATAACTGCCGACATCCGTTTTTATTGTATGCTTTTGTTTTTCCTCACCAATTTCTTGATGGTCTCGACACTGGCTGACGTAAAGAGGCCGTCCTCAGGCGTGTTCATGCAGTAGTCGATGAGTTTGTCAATGGTAGAGGTCGCCACATGCATGCGGGTGTCTGCCGAAGCGTAGTAGATGAACACCTTGCCGTCCTCGTCGGCAATCCAGCCGTTGGCAAAGGCTACGTTCATCACGTCGCCCAGATATTCGTCACCCTGGGGCACAAGGAAGAAGCCGCCCGGCTGGGCAATCACCTTCGTCGGGTCCTCGAGGGCGGTCATATACATATAGAGCACATAGCGCAGACCGTCAGCGGTGGCACGTACGCCATGAGCCAGATGGAGCCAGCCCTTCGGGGTCTTGATGGGGTGCGGTCCCTCACCGTTCTTCACCTCGGTAATGGTATGGTAGTGGCGGGCGTTGATAATCTGCTCTTCGGTAATCTCTGCATGGGTGATGTCGTCAACCAGTGCCCATCCGATGCCGCCACCCGAGCCTGTATCGATAAAGCCATCCTGCGGACGGGTGTAGAAAGCATACTTGCCGTTGACAAACTCGGGATGCAACACGACGTTACGCTGCTGACTCTTCGTCTTCAGGTCGGGCAGACGCTCCCAGGTCTTCAGGTCCTTGGTGCGGGCAATGCCGGCTGTTGCCGTAGCGGCGCTGAGGTTGCCAGGCTGGGAGTCGTCGTGACGCTCGGCACAGAAGACGCCGTAGATCCAGCCGTCCTCATGCTGGGTGATACGCATATCGTAGATGTTTGTAGCCGGTATCACGTCGTCGGGCATGGTGATGGGCTCCTCCCAGAAGCGGAAGTTATCGACGCCATTGGGACTCTCAGCCACAGCAAAGAAACTCTTGCGGTCAGCTCCTTCCACACGTACGACAAGAACATACTTGCCATTCCACTTCAGTGCGCCCGAGTTCAGCGTGGCGTTCATCATGATACGCTGCATCAGGTAGGGGTTGTCCTGCTCATTGAAGTCATAGCGCCACTCCAGCGGTGTATGCTCGGCTGTCAGGATCGGGTTCACCCACTTATCATAAATACCATTCCCCCACTCTACGGGTTGGTTCTTGCGGTTCAGCAGTTCCTCGTGATGTTGGCGGAGGGCTGCTACTTTCTCTTTGAAATTCATCATTGTATATTTCGTTGTTTTGGTATGTCGTTATTTTGTGATGTCGTTTAAGAATAATAGCTTCTCGTTGCGGTAGAAGTCGCGGAACGACTGGGCATCCGGCTTGGCGGGCGACGGTCCGAACCACTCGTCCTTGTAGTTGCGCCAAACGAGCAGGTAGCTGATGGGGAATCCCTCTACCGTCGGCAGCAGGGTGGACGTCCACCAGGTAGAGTCGGTCAAGTTCTTCAGGCCACATTCCGTCAAGGCGGCTATCTTGCCGTGCTCCTTGGACACATCACACAACACCTGGAGGTTCTGCTTGCCGCGGACGATAAACGATTCTTTCTCCTCGGGGGTCCACTGGTAGCCGTCAAGACCAAGCACGTCAACACGGTCGTCACCGGGATAGCGCACCAGCAGCTGTTCTGCCGTCAGGTTATCCTGCATACCGGGCGAGTATGCCCATACGATGTTGTCGAAGCCGTCAGCAATAAGTTTGTCCTGAAGCATATTCCACAGTGCCTTGTACTCTTCTGCCGTACAGAGTTTCTCGCCCCACCAGAACCAGGAGCCTGAATTCTCATGCCACGGACGGAACATGAAGGGAATCTTCTCGCCATCGTCGGTCTTTAGCGTAGCCAGGAAGTCGGACAGCCGCTGCATCCACGTCTGGAACTTCTCGTTACACGCACCACCCGGCAGTATTTTCTTCACAACAGTGGAGTCGGTGACGTCCCAAGCCGTGCCCTCGGGAAACTTCTGTCCGGCAGGTCCGCCGCCGTCAATGGTGGTGACGGGATTGCGTGGGTGCCAGCTGATGGTGACGATACCGCCACGCTTGTAGTGGTTGATAATCTCGGCAGTGATACGGGTAAAGGGCACGCTGTCAAGGCTTTTGGCATCGCCCATCTCTATGCCGCCGAGCTCAAAGCCCATGATGGCGGGATAGTCACCGCACACGTTCTTCACATCGCTGGAGTCGTTCTGATACTCCCACGTCAAGCCATAGAACGGGTCGTCCTGGTGGCCGAACATGATACCTTTCTGCTGAAGGGTAATCAGTCGTTCTTTTAACAACGCTGCCTTCGTAGGCTCGTTCTCTGTCTTGGCGGTAGTGCAGGCAACAATCATTGTTCCTGCCAATACAACAGTCAATAGTTTTTTCATTGATTATTTAATTCTTTAATCCTATTAATTTACATTTTCGTAATTACGTTATAACGTTATAACGTTCTTCAATTCTTCAATCTTTCAAGCAGCCAGTCCTCCCACTCATCCCACTGCTCCTGATGCCAGAAGTGCCACGTAGCCTGATAGGGGGAGATTTTCTTCGGACCGGTCACAATATTATAGGTGGCCCATGCCGTCGTCGGGGGGACGACATCATCGTTATAGCCGAACGAGAACCAGCCCTGCTGCTTGTCGGTGATCAGACGGGCAAAATTCACGCCGTCATAATAGCGGGAGGTCTCTATCTGCCGCTCTTGTCCCTTACCTTTATTCCAATAGAAATAATGTGGCCATCCGCAGGCAATGCCCTTCAGCGAGGCCGTGTGGTCACACAGAGCAGCATGCACCGGTGCATAGCAGGTGACGCGTTTGTCCAGTCCGGCGGTGGCCAGCGTCAGGAACCCGCCTTGGCTACTGCCTGTCACACCGAGCTGCTCACCGTTCCAAGGCGTATATTGCTCCAGGTAGTCAATGGCACGGATGCAACCAAGGACAACACGCTTGTAATAGCTCTGGTCACGGTCGTCCAAGCCCCAGTTCCAATAGTTCATCAATGCGCCGTTGAACACATCGTCATACACCTTTTGATCCATGGTCACGCTGATGCCGTGAATACCGATCTCAAGGGTGATGACACCTTGCGAGGCTGTATAGACATCGCCACCATAAGGACGCACACCAGCACCCGGCACACGCAAGAGTGCCGGATACTTGCCTTCCTTGACAGGCACACACAGGATGCCGTATGTACGCCAGTTCCACTGTATGTTCTGGAAACTCACCTCATAGACATTCACATCCTTCGTGCAACGCTCCGGCAACAAACGCTTCGTGGGGTTCAGATCTACCTGGCGGGCCTCACTGATAGCATTTTGCCAATAACTGGAAAAATCCTGAGGCATGACCGTGGTGGGTTGCAGTTTCTCAGGAGAGAAAGCTGCCCCGCAGGCTCCTTTGTACTCCTTGCCACCCACATGGGCTGTCACATCGACACGGTAGAAACCGGGCTTGGTCATCTTGCCCTTCAGCGTCAGCGTACCATCCTTGAGTACCACACCGGTCTTCTTCACGTCCTGATACATCTCAGGACCTGCCGCGTAGTCTATCGTCACATTGTCCAAAAGCGTTGCCGAACGCGTGACAGAAACCTTGAAGGTTGCCGTCTGCCCTACTTCATAGGTCCAGTCCTGGTGGTCGGGAACTACATTCACCTGAATACTGTTGCCACGTATCTGGGCTACCGTAGGGATAGCCAGTAAAATGGCTGTAATTACCAGCAAAAAACTCTTTGTCATCAGTGTTAGTAATAAGTTTTAGAATCTGAGTGCAAAGTTAGTACATTTTTCCCAATATCTATAATACTATTTTATCAAACTATAACACTTTTATGGATACCTTTCTTAAAAAATATTAATCAGACTGCCCTTCTTTTAATTGTCCGCAGAACACTCAAACGCCGATTTCCAGCATATTTAAGCCGAAAAATCAAAAAAAGCAAAATTGTATCAATATTAAGCAATAAAAAACAAATAGTTTTAAATAAATTGATTTATCTTTGCACGGTCATTTGAGGCTACGCCTCTTCACTAGCCTAAAGAAACAATAAAAACAAAGTTACTAACAATAAAACGACCTACAATGAAGAACGAACTTGACTCCACCTAAGGATTCTTAGCATGCCAATCCCTATACCATATTATATATATAGAAGGATTACCGACTAAGAATCAACAAACGCGAAATGAAACATCGTGTAAACATTAATCTAATAAACTAAGTATGAATCTGAATTGCAGTAAAGAAAAGATGCTTGCAGGAATATGCTCATTATTCCTGATGGGCTATTCGCCGCAAGTGATGGCAGTTTCAGGCAACAACCCTGTTCCTGCCGAACAACAGCAGACGAAGAAAATCACTGGTACCGTATCCGATGCCCAAGGGCCGATTATCGGTGCCAGCGTGGTAGTCAAAGGTACATCGACAGGTGTTGCTACCGACATCGACGGTAACTTCACACTGAATGTAAAAGACGGTGCAACCATCGTCGTTTCCTACATCGGCTACGTAACACAGGAAATCAAAGTGGGTAACCAGAACCACTACAACATCACGCTGAAGGAAGACAGCGAGTCACTCGACGAAGTCGTTGTCGTTGGTTACGGTACGATGAAGAAGAGCGACCTCTCTGGTTCTTCTGCCTCTATCGGCGAGAAGACCCTGAAGGGTTCCGTCATTACTTCGCTCGACCAGTCACTTCAAGGTCACGCTACCGGTGTGACGGCTGTCACCACCTCTGGTGCGCCTGGTTCATCGTCCTCCATCCGTGTACGTGGTATCGGTTCTATCAATGCCAACCAGGAACCGCTTTACGTCATCGACGGTGTGATTGTTCAGTCTGGCGGACAGTCGGGTTCCGACTATGGTTTGGCAGACCGTCTGGGTAATGGTAAGGTATCTACCATCTCCCCGCTGTCAACGCTGAACCCCTCGGATATCGTATCGATGGAAATCCTGAAGGATGCCTCCGCAACGGCCATCTACGGTGCCCAGGGTGCCAATGGTGTCGTACTCATCACCACGAAGCGCGGTAAGGCCGGTGAAGCCAGATTCAACTACGACGGCATGTTCTCGGTCAACCGTCAGGTGAAGCGCCTCGACATGATGAACCTGCGCGAGTATTCAGAATACTATCAGGACTTCATCAACAATGGTTGGATTGTCGAGAGCCAGGCTAACCCCAACTACTCTGACCCTTCCATTCTTGGTAAAGGTACAAACTGGCAGGATGCTGTCTTCCAGACTGCTATCCAGCACCAGCACCAGCTGTCTGCCCAGGGCGGTACGGAAGCCATCCAGTATTATGTTTCAGGTAACTTCATGAATCAGGAAGGTACCATCATCGGTTCTAACTTCAGACGTTATTCAGTTCGCGCCAACTTGGACGCACAGCTGAAGCCCTGGTTGAAACTGGGTATGTCAACGACCTTCTCAACCACCAACGATGACCTGAAGAAGGCTGACGGTACCGAGGGTATCATCACCTACTCACTGACCACCCTGCCTGACATCCCCATCTACGACGTCTTCGGCAACTACTATGCAGAGGTTCGTGAGGGTTACACAAACCCCAACCCCGTGGCACTGGCCAACATGAACCAATATACATTGGAGCGCCGCAAGCTGACAGGTAACATCTTCGCTGAAATCAGTTTCCTGAAGAACCTCGTTCTGCACACAGAGTTAGGTTACGACATCTCCGGCTCGAACGCTGAGACTTGGGAGCCTTCTGTTGACCTGGGTGGCTGGCAGAAACCTGCTAACCAGGATCACTGGCAGAGCAACACCAACAAGTTCTGGCAGTTGAAGAACTACCTGACCTACACGGGCAACTTCGGCAAGCACCACCTCACAGCCATGCTGGGTCAGGAGTGCTGGGAGTCCATCTGGAAGTACCAGGGTATTACCGGTCAGAACCTGCCGCGTAACGACGTCCAGAATCCTTCGCTCGTAGAGAAAGCCGACAAGGACTTCAGCTCTGGCTTCGGCAGCGCTGCAATGGCTTCGTTCTTCACGCGCGAAACCTATAATTATGATGACCGCTACTATGCAACCTATACTTTCCGTTATGACGGTTCTTCCAACTTCGGTCCTAACAAACGCTGGGCAGGCTTCCACTCTGTAGCAGCATCTTGGCGTTTCTCCAACGAGGCATTCATGAAAGACCTGAAATGGCTGTCAAACGGTAAGATCCGTGTAGGCTGGGGACAGACTGGTAATGCCAACATCGGTGGTTACAAGTGGGGTGTTGCCCTTAGTGTGATGCCCTCTGCACTCGGACAGTCGTATCGTCCTACCGGTCTGCCCAACGAGTCTATCCAGTGGGAGACACAGGAACAGATTGACCTCGGTATCGACCTCGGTTTCTTCAACAACCGCATCAACCTGATTATCGACTGGTATCGCAAGGAGTCCAAGAACATGCTCATGAAGATGCAGCTGCCTTCTTACCTGGGTACGCAGGGTAACGGCTCTTCTGCCCTCTCCGCTCCTTACGGAAACTATGGCACCATGCGTAATACCGGTCTTGAGATTGAACTCAAGGCTACTCCCGTCCGCACCAATGACTTCAACTGGGATACCGACCTGCAGTTCTCTTTCAACAAGAACAAGCTGGTTGCCCTGCAGGGTACAACCTCTGCCGCCATCATCGGTTACGGTCAGTGGAGCGACGTTGTTGCCGTTTCTTCTGTAGGCCGTCCAATGTATGACTTCTACGGCTATGTAGTAGAGGGCGTCTATAAGGATTTCGACGACATCCTGAACTCACCCGTGAACACGCTTTATGCGCAGTCTTGTGTACAGAATGCCGATGGCACCTGGAGTCACGTGACTGATGCCTCGAAGTACAGCAAGAACAACACCGTATGGCCTGGTGACCTGAAGTTCAGCGATATCAACAACGATGGCATCATCGATGAGAACGATAAGACCAACATCGGTTCTCCGCTGCCTAAGTTCACCTTCGGTTGGACCAACACCTTCAACTACAAGAACTTCGACCTGTCCATCTTCATCAATGGCTCTTACGGAAACAAGGTCATGAACTATACTTCTATTCCTCTGACCTCCATGAGCAGTACATGGAACAACCAGATCCAGGAGAAGATTGCTGACCGAGCACAGCTGGCAGCCATCGACCCCAACAAGGTTTATGAGGACGGCAACATGTGGTACAACGACATTACGAATGTCTATGTCACCAATCCTGGCACATCGACCCCGCGTGTGGCTATCGGCAACACCTACAACCAGAACATTTCTTCCCGCTACATCGAGGATGGTTCCTATATCCGCCTGAAGAACATCTCACTTGGATACACCTTCCCGAAGAGCATTATCAAGAAGATTCACCTGGACAACCTGCGTGTTTACTGTAACCTGCAAAACGTGGTGACCCTGACTAAATATGACGGCTACGACCCCGAAATCGGTGCTTCTACGACCGATGCCAACGGCTACGTGTTCGGTCTCGATAACGGACGTTATCCCTCACCATTCACTTGCACCTTTGGTGTGAACTTATCATTCTAAATTAAAGGAGGAGCATTATTATGAAAACAAACAAGATTAAAATATTTTTGGCTGCCGCTTTCATCGGAATGGGAATGACTTCCTGTGAGGATTTCCTGGACCGCCCGACGGAAGACAACTATGTTGCAGGCGGCTATTATAAGACCGATGCAGAATGTATTGCTGCTGTTGACTATCTCTACAACTCTCCCTGGTATGACTTCCAGCGCGGTTTCTTCGCATTCGACATCATGGCTGGTAATCTCTACGTTAATGATGGTGACTACAGCGCGTTCCTGCGTTTTGGATTAACATCCAACAACCAGCACATCCGTAACATGTCCTACTCGTTGTGGGCTGTCAATGGCCACTCCAACGTGGTGCGTCACTACATTGAAGGCGGTGGTGCCTCTGAGGCTGTAAAGAACCAGACCATGGGTGAATGTCTGCTTTGGAAGGCCATGGCATATTTCTACCTGGTTCGTACCTTCGGCGATGTGCCCATTGTCCACGACAATGCTGCCATGATTGAGGCAGGCAACTATAACGACCAGTACAAGGTAATGAAATCCGACGTCTATGAATACATCGTCATGACACTGGAGAGGGCTATTGACCTGTTGCCCGAACAGTGCACCAAGGGACGCCTTGACAAATACTGCGCAAAAGGTCTGCTGGCTAAGGTCTATCTGGCAAAAGCCGGCGTGAGCGGTACCCTGGACAACAGCGACCTGCAGAAAGCCGCCGAGCTGGCAAAGGACGTGATGGACAACAGTGGACGTTCGTTAGAGAAGAACTATTCAGATTGCTTTACCCTTGAGGGCAACAACTCACCAGAGAACATGATTGCATGGCGCTGGGTGGTTAGCTCTCAGTGGACATCACAGAACTCGTTCCAGTCTGACCTCGGCATGACCGGCATGGACGAATATGGTGACTGCTGGGGTGAATGGAGCGCTCCATCCGTCGATCTCCAGGATGCCTTTGGCTTCAACATCCTTGACGACCCCGCCACACGTCCTGACGTTGACACCCGCCGTAAGGCAACATTGATGACCGTTGGTGATGTAGTACCTTACCTCTGGCGTGACCATGGCGGTTTCGACTACTTGCGCTTCGAATTTGACAAGGAGTATAATCCTGGTGCATACGGTGAGCATCGTTCACCAACAGGTTGCAACATGGTGAAGTACATGTACGGTAATAACGCTGACCACGTGACAGCCCTCGGTACATCTGCAGCACGTATGGCAAGTTCACTTTGCACACCACTGCTTCGCTTGGCCGATGTATATCTGATTCTTGCCGAAGCCAAAGTTTTGCTCGGTCAGGGCACCGATGCGGATGCACTCAAGGCTTTCAACGCCGTTCACCAGCGTGCTATTCCCAATGTTGCTGCAGAAACATCGCTGACTTTCGACAAGGTATGGAAGGAGCGTCGTCTGGAGCTGGCTTGCGAGGGTGACCGTTGGTACGACTTCGTTCGTCTGTCCTACTACAACCCAGAGCGTGCCATTTCCGAGCTGAAGTCACAGCGCCGCAACTCATACTGGAACCTGAACCTGATGTTCAAGGAATACTACAAGACCGGTCAGTGGCAACTCGTAAACAAGGATGATGACGGTAAGGATCAGACTGCGACTTACGACGACCAGACACCTATTCCTAACGTAACCATCAACAGTTTCACTGTTCCTTTCCCGATGGAGGACCTGACATTCAACCCCCACCTGAAGGAAGACGCTATTCATGTGAATGTGCGCGAAACTTATAGTTATTAACTGATAATTTAGAATTGAGAATTATGACAACCAAGATAAACAGAATAAGCTGCTGGATGGCATGCGCAGCACTTGTCACTTTGTCGCTCCTGACTTCTTGTAAGGACGAACCTGACAAGTATGAGGTTACCAATGGCACACCAACCATCCGCTACATACGCCCTGTGGATATTGCAATATCCGACTCCCTTCTGACGGGCGCCTATATGGACAATAACATCTGTATTGTCGGAGAGAACCTGCGTAGTATTACCAAGATGTTCTTCAACGACCAGGAGGCAAAGCTGGTTCCCAGTCTGATTACAGACAACACGATGATTGTCACCGTACCAGGTAAGATTCCCGGTGAGGTATTCAACAAGATCTTCATGATCAACAATGCCAACGACACCACCACCTACGACTTCAAGGTGCTCGTTCCAGGTCCTACCATCAACAACATGAACAACGAGTGGGCAAAGGAAGGCGAACAGGCTACCATCTATGGTAACTACTTCGTGGACGACCCCAACACACCGCTCACGCTGACCATCAATGGCAGGAACATCAACATTGACGATTTCGACATCAGCCACATGACCTTCACCATTCCCAGCGGACTGTCTGAAGGACCCGTCGAGATTGCAACGGTCTATGGCAAGATAAAGGCAAAGTTCAACTATCGCGACACGCGTGGCATGCTGTTCAACGACTTCGGCAACTACGATGCAGGCGATGCCTCTACAGGACTGACCAACCACGGTTGGCACGCCCAGCAGATTATCAGCGATGAGAACTCACTCGACGGCAGCTACCTCATGCTGGGTGACTGCGATCTCGAGGATGGTTCATGGACTGACTCCAATACGTCGTTCGAGTACTGGCCTGGTGACTGGGACGGAACCTTCACCGGCGTCAACTCTCGCCTGTCTGACCTGGTCAGCTTTGCCGACTTCGCCAACATGGCGCTGAAGTTCGAGGTCAACATCCCGTCCTCTAATCCTTGGACGAACCTCTCCATGCAGTGTATCTTCTCTGGCGATGCACAGGTAACGCTGCCGACAGCCAACAACACGTTCTTCAACGGAACGGACTATCCGCGTGCCCTCTGGACTCCTTGGAGAACAACGGGCTCCTACGATACAGGTGGTAAGTGGGTTACTGTAACCATCCCCATCTCTAACTTCAAGTACAAGAACGACGGTACCGTTGCAGGTACGCCCCTTACGTCCAGCAACTTTACCGGTCTGACGCTCTTTATCTGGAGTGGTGTGACCAGTGGCACTACCTGTCATCCTATTATCCGTATTGATAACATCCGTGCGGTAGCGTACTAAACTTTAAAAACAAATGATCATTATGAAAATATATCGTAAATTATCAGTAATGGCCATGGCTGCATTGGTTACTGCAACTGGATTTACCAGCTGTAGCTCGGATGACCTTGATACCAACCAGTACAACAAGAGTGGCGTGAACATTCTTGCCTTTGGCCCCATGCCTATCACACGTGGTGAAACGATGCGCCTGACAGGTACGAAACTCGATAACGTAAGGGAGGTGCTCTTCCCTGAGGGCAACCAGAAACTCACACCTTCCACCACCTATATCAAGGGTGACTTCAGTCTGAAGAATTCCGAGGAGATGCTGGTGACCATTCCCGACCTGTGCGTACCGGGCAAGCTTCGTCTGGTGACTGCCAATGGCGATACCATCGTCTCAAGGACAAACATCACGTTCGAGGAGGAAATCAAGGTCAATTCTTTCTCTCCGGAGAAAATCCATCCAGGTGCCGTGCTGACCATCAAGGGTGATTATGTCTGGAATATCGGTCAGGTAGTGTTCTACGACCACGTCGCCGTCGATGCCGAGGATTTCGTCAAGAACACCCGCAACGAGATTCAGGTCATTGTTCCGATGGAGGCAAAACCCGGCGAACTGTCCTTTAACGACGGCTCCGATGGTGCTGAGAATAAATACATTGGCATGCTTGACGTGGATGTTGCAGAAGCAACGGGCGTATCGAATGCCACACCTGATTTCGGCGAGACCATCACCATCTATGGTGAGAACCTCGACCTCGTAACCAGCATGGACTTCCCTGCCGTTCCTGATGTTTCCTACAACATCGCCAACGACGGCAAGTCTATCCGCGTAGAGGTTCCACGTAACACGATATCAGGTACAGTTACCATGAAATCGGCTTCCGGTCTGACAACGTCTGTTGACATCACCGTGCCGCTGGCTTCTGTGGCTGGCATGAGCCCGACAAAGGACGTCAAGGTTGGAATGACGATTACCATCACGGGTGAGAACCTGAATCGCATTACCGAGGTTATGCTGCCTGGCGTTACGCTCAAGCAGGGCGAGTTCTCGCAGAGCACGGGCCAGATTACCTTCGTCGTTCCTGAAGGCATGTTCGACGGCGTGGTAACACTCATTCAGCACGACAACTGGTCTGTTGATGCCGGTCGCATCATGATGTACAGCGAAGCTGCCGAGGAGCCCATCTGGGTTGGTCAGTTCGTATGCTCAAGCTGGAACGGCAACCAAGACCTGGCATGGGGTGGCTTCGACTGGACTACCATTCCTGCCAACACCAAGCTGAACTTCTACTACAAGAAGAACAATCCTGGTGTTTGGGGTGCCATCAGCCTGCGTCATGGTAACGACTGGGGCAACCTGCCCGCTCCTATCCCTGGTCAGTATGACTTGGGCGAAGACGAGGGTGTGCTCTCCGTGGTATTCCCGCAGAATGTGCTCGACGACATCATCACCTATAACGGTTTGGTCATCACTGGTGACAATTTCACCTTGACCAAGATTACGGTTCCTTCTGCAGAAAAGACCCTTTGGTCTGGTGAGCAAGACCTCGGTTCATGGAGTGTCAACTTTGAGATGACACCGAATACCATGTTCGTTGATGCTGGTGCCAAGCTTGGTCAGGAGGTTCGCATCTATGGCAAGAAGACCTCCGACTGGTGGCAAGTTCAGCTGTTCGACGGTCACTGGGGCAAACTGCATGTTCCCGGCTGGTCTGGTGATGATTCAAACAACATCAATGCTGGTATGGACACTGGTTTCGACGAGAATGGCTACTTCAGCTTCAGACTCAACGATGAAATCCTGAACCATTTCCTGAATGACATCGACTGGGGCTATGCATTCATCGTGCAAGGTGAGAATTTCATCATGACAAAAGTTACAATAACTGACTAATCCCACTTTAACCAAGAAAGGAGGCGCAACCTTGTTTTGCGCCTCCTTTTCTTTCAAATAAAGTACAAAAATATGAAGTATCCAAAACTACTATTGCTAATGGCCGCAGCACTGCTTGCTGGCAGTTGCGGCGGCGATGATGCCTCGGATTCACCACTTCCCCCTACCCCAAGTGTCACCCTGACTCTGCGTTCACAGACCATCAGCGAAGGCGCTGAGGTCGATGCTGCAACGACAACGGTTCTGACATTGAACTACAACAACACCGTCAAAGTAACTGGCACTGGCATCACGCTCAACGGAGTGAACGTGACGGCAAAGAGCAATCCTGTCACCGCCATGTCGGTAGATGTTCCCCTCTCGTTGGAAGATGGTACGGAATATACGCTCAACGTGTCCAAAGGGGCCATCGTAGCGACTGCCGACCCGACGGTGTCTGCTCCTGAGCTGACCATCCATTTCAAGACACGCGCTAAAGGACAGCCTGTCAATCCCGACATACCCACCACACCGGTCACTGCATCTACCGAGGAGGCCAAGCAGCTCTACAGCTTCCTGCTGGAGCAGTATGGCGTGAAGACCATCTCCAGCGTCATGGCCAACGTCAACTGGAACAACGAATGTGCCGAGAAGGTCTATCAGCTGACGGGCAAGTACCCCGCTATGAACTGCTACGACTTCATCCACATTCTCTATTCCCCCGCCAACTGGATTGACTATTCCACCATCAAGCCCGTTCAGGACTGGGTGAACGCCGGCGGTCTCGTACAGCTGATGTGGCACTTCAACGTGCCCAAGTATGAGGGTTCAACGGATGCCACCTGCACCCCAAGCGAGACAACGTTCAAGGCCAGCAATGCACTGGTCAGCGGTACCTGGGAGAACAAGTGGTTCTACGAACAGATGGACAAGGTCGTCGCTACGCTCCTGAAACTACAGGATGCCGGCATCGCCGCTACCTGGCGTCCCTTCCATGAGGCTGCCGGCAATGCCACTGCCAAGCAGCAGGCTTCCTGGACCAAGTCGTGGTTCTGGTGGGGCTACGACGGGGCAGAGACTTATAAGAAGCTCTGGGTTGCCATGTTCGACTACTTCAAGCAGAAGGGTGTCAACAACCTGATATGGGTGTGGACCACACAGAACTACAACGGCAACAGCGCCAACTACAACCAGGACACTGCCTGGTACCCGGGCGACGAATATGTTGACATCGTAGCCCGCGACCTCTATGGTTACACTGGTGCACAGCATCAGCAGGAATTTGAGGAGATTCAGCAGCGCTACCCCAACAAGATGGTTGCCTTAGGCGAATGTGGCTGGGACGGTGACAGCAGCAAGGAGAGCGCTACACCCAGCGAATTCTGGAAGGCTGGTGCGCTGTGGAGCCACTTCATGGTGTGGTATCAGGGCAACAACGGCACCACCACCGGAACCATGTGCAGTGATGCCTGGTGGAAGGCTGCCATGAGTGCCGAAAGCGTCATCACACGTGACCAACTACCTAAATGATTCATACATAAACCGGCAAGGGGTGTGTTAATTAATGTGACACACCCTTTTTTTGTGCCAAATGTTTTGTGATTTCCATTATTATCACTAAATTTGCACACTATACTAACAATAAATAATAATAACAAATTCGATTTTCGTATGAAAAAGACCTATCTGCTACTAACGATGCTTCTGGCATCATTCGCATTATTCAGCTGTGGCGGCGATGACGCTAACGACTCAGGCGGAGGCTCACCCACACCCTCTGGCATCACGATCACCCTGCGTTCCATGTCAATCAGCCAGGGAGCTGAGGTAGATGCATCAACGACCACAGTCCTCACCCTGAACTACAACAACACGGTGAAGGTGACCGGTTCGGGCATCACCCTGAACGGTACCAGCATCACCGCCAAGAGCAGTGCCACGACCGCCATGTCGGTTGACGTACCGCTTGCACTCCAACCTGGAACCAGCTACACGCTGAAGGTGGAGAAGGGAGCCATCGTATCGACCGCCGACCCGTCGGTGTCTGCACCGGAGCTTACGCTGGTATTCACCACCAAGGCCCAGGTTGACCCGGGAACAACCGACAACGATGCCACCGCGCTGGCTAAGAAACTGGGTTGGGGATGGAACCTCGGTAACCATTTCGACACCAGCTCCGGCCAAGACGGCGTACATCCGCAGTGGGGCTACTGGGACAATGCCACACCTTCTTCTGCACTCTACACCACGCTGAAGTCCATCGGTGCCAGCACCGTACGCATCGGCGTCACCTGGGGTAACTACCAGGACAGCCAGTGGAACATTGAGGCTTCCTACATGGCTGAGGTGAAGCAGAACGTGGAATGGGCAGAGGCAGCAGGCCTGAATGTCATCCTCAACCTGCACCACGACGAATACTGGCTCGACATCAAGGGCGCTGCCAACAATGCCAATACCAATACGGCCATCAAGGAGCGCATCCAGAAGACCTGGCTGCAGATTGCCGAGGCCTTCAAGGACAAGGGCGACTTCCTCATCTTCGAGTCGTTCAATGAGGTACAGGACGGCGGCTGGGGCTGGGGTGCCAACCGCACCGACGGCGGCAAGCAGTATCGCACGCTCAACGAGTGGAACCAGCTGGTGGTCAACACCGTCCGCGGTACCGGCGGCAACAACGCTACCCGCTGGATTGGCGTTCCCGCATACGCTTCAAATCCCGGATTTGCTACCGAAAGCACCTTCGAACTGCCTGACGATCCTGCCAACCGCGTCATGGTCAGCGTTCACTTCTACGACCCCAACACCTTCACGCTGACACCTGAAAACAGCGACGGCAAGTCGGAATGGGGACACACAGCAGCAGCTGGCAAGTACCAAAGCGGCAGCAATGAGGACCATGTTATCGATACCTTCAAGAAGCTCTACGAGAAATACGTTGTCAATAACATCCCCGTCTATATCGGAGAGTATGGCTGCGTGCAGCATAACAATGACCGCTCCAACAAGTTCCGCAACTACTACCTGGAGTATGTCTGCCGCGCTGCCCACACCTACAGCATGCCCTGCGTCATCTGGGACAACAACACGACAGGCGGCGGCAATGAGCACCACGGCTACATCAACCACAGCAACGGAAACTACCTGAACAATTCCGGATCGCTCGTCAAGACAATGATTAAGGCCACCACATCTGATGACGCCAGCTACACCCTGGAGTCCATCTACAACAGCGCTCCGAAATAAATTTGAAGGAAGAAGAAGTTAGAGGAAGTTAGAGGAAGTTAGAGGGAGTTAGAAGACGTTACCATCATTGCGTAACTATTGTCCTCTAACTTCCTCTAACTGTTAGAAGACGTTACCATCATTGCGTAACTATTGTCCTCTAACTTCTTCTAACTTCCTCTAACTTCCTCTTACTTCCTCTTACTTCCTCTATCCTTTAACTTCCTCTAAATTCCTCTTACTTCCTCCCTCTTACTTCACCCTCTTCATTCTCTCCACTTGCTCCTGCACAACAGCCAGTGTCGTCGTGTCGCTGGCAAAGACCGAATTAAGTCCCTGTGCCTCCTGTGCAGGGTCGTTGGTATAAGGGTCACCCACCTGCCACTGCTCATGCTGCGGCTTGGCAAAACCGCCCCAGCCCCAGAAGTTACAGCCGGCAAACTTTCCGCCCTTCTCGGCATTGTCGGCTACGAGCGAGAACACAAACCGGTAATAGCCGTCACGACCCTGCGTCGGGGTGTCGAGCGTGAACTTGAAGCCGTCGCGCGGATAGCCGAACTCCTCCATCACTAGCGGTTTGTTCAGACGGTCACAAATGGCAAGGTGCTTGTCAATATACTCCTTGGTATTCTCACAGGCACGCGGCAGATGCTCTATCAGCGAGTCGGGCTTCGCCCATCCCCAGTTGTAGGGCCACAGGTGGACGTTACAGTAGTCTATGTTCTTGTCGGCACAGATGCGCTCCCAACTGTCGTAGCTCATCTCACAGCCCCATGCACCTTCCGAGCCCACGCTGATCAGGTGGTTCTTATCCAGCGAACGGATGAGTGCCGAAGCCTCAGCCAGCCACTTCTCGAAGGCAGGCAGTGCCTCGGTCGAGAAGGCACGCGGCTCGTTGCCTATCTGCCACGACATAATGGCGGGATCGTCCTTATAAGCCACATTCGTATAGCGGTTCGTACGACCGAGGATGAAGCGCACGTAGTCATAGAACAGCTGATGGGCCTTCTCGTTCGTGGCATACTTCGACATCGCCTCCATGAAGGCAGGATAGCCCACGTCGTCAGGACGCGGCTGCTTGCCGGCTCCCGCCTGCTCCAGGTAGAAGCCGTAGCCCCCACTCCACTCCCATGAGTTGTTCAGGTAGAGCACTGCCACCATGTCACGCTTGCCCATCTCCATGAGCAGGTAGTCCAGACCAGCCAGGATGGTATCGTTATACACGCCAGGCTTCACCTGCAGCGTCGGTTCCACCTTTGTCTTCACGCCCCGCTCACCGTCGGAGCCAACGAGGATGCGCAGGTTGTCAATACCCATACGCTTCATCTCGTCCAGTTCACGGCACAGCCGGTCGCGGTCGCCTCCCTGCCCTTCCGAGCCGAGGATGGCGCCATACCAGAAGTTCGTACCCACGTAGTAGTAAGGCTTTCCGTTCTTCACAAAGTGTCCGTTCTCCACCGTCACGAACGACGGTTCATTGTTTGTTGTCTGTCGGTTGCAGGCGGTCAACATCATCGCTGTTCCCGCCATCATTGTCAGCGTTACTGCAATCGTTTTTAGAAATACCTTCATAGCTTTCGTTTTATCTTATTGGTTTTATTAAGTCTCTATGGTTTCTATAGTCACTATAGTCACTATAGCCTCTATAGCCTCTATAGCCACTATAGCCTCTATAGCCACTATAGCCTCTATAGCCACTATAGCCTCTATTTCCCTGCAAAGGTAAAAAAAATTCCTCAAAATCCCCCACCAAACCATATTTTTTATTACCTTTGCACCAGAATAACAACAACAATAGTCTCTATAGCCTCTATAGCCTCTATAACAACTATAGCCTCTATAACAACTATAGCCACTATAACAACTATAACTATAAAAAAACAAAAGCCATGCCCTCCCCCCAAGTTCTTCTCCCTCAGATCAACTGGAGCAACCTACACTTTTACCAGAAGTCAGACACCCTATACCAACTCACCGCTACATTTTGCCGCCGCTTCCTACCCCCATACGGTGACCGCACCGTTGACCAGATGATACAGGCTGCACGCTCTGGCAAACAAAATATTGTAGAAGGACTTGCTGACGGGAAATCATCGACAGAGATGCAGCTTAAACTGCTCAACGTAGCACGTGCCAGCATACAAGAGCTTCGCGAAGACTACAACGACTTCCTACGTTCCAAACAAATGGAGATATGGGCACCCGCCAACAAACGCTATCAGCCCATGGTGGACTTTTGCAAACAGCATAACAATAGCACAGACTATGAGCCCTTCTTCGAGAAGTGGTCGGCCGAGGAAATGGCAAACATCGCCCTAACCCTCTGCCACATGACAGACACCATGATGAACAAATTCCTCAAGCGTCTGGAGCAGGATTTCGTCACCCAGGGAGGAATCAAGGAGCGCATGTACGCCGCCCGCACCGGCTACCGCAAACAGCAAGACGACCGCATGGCAGCACTTGAAGCAGAGAACCGCCGTCTAAAATCCCTCCTTGATGCCCACGGCATCAAGTATTAAGCGCCACGCCCCAACTATAACAACTATAATCTCTATAACCTCTATAATCTCTATAACCTCTATAGCCACTATAACCTCTATCCCCCCCCAAAAAAATGCAGGCTCCATTTCTGGAGCCTGCATTTTATCTTTAAGCTTTAACCCGTAAGTTTTACTTAATCATCTTTTTACCATTCTTGATTACCACGCCACGATAGTTCTCATCCACGCGCTGACCGCTCAGGTTATAGACGGGAGCATCAGCAGCGCTCTTCGTCTCAGCATTGATTACGCTAATGCCGGTATATTCGGGCAGAGCCGTATTGATGGTAATAGCCAAGAACTGGAAACCGTTGGTAGTAGTAAATGTTACGGAACCATTTTCAGTAGTTTTTAAGGCCACTTCATGTACCTCAGTGTCTGCTGTGGTCAGAGAACCGTCTGTTACCGTAGCATTAGCAGGTGTCAGGCTTCTCTCACTTTCGCCAGCTCCCTTAAATCTCAGTCTGATAACATCATCCTTTGCCAATTCACTAAGTTTTAACGTTATCTTACTTCCGTTTACAGCCACAAATTTAGAAGGTGCAATTCTTACTATACTCTTTTTCAATCCTGCATTGTCGTCACGAGCGAATGTAATACCCTTAGCAATATCAAGTTCTTCACCATTTGCTTTCAAAGCTGTGAAAACGTTACGGCCTTCAACAAGCGTAGCATTGTTCTCCCAATAATTTTTATCGGTTACAAACGTCCAGTTTGTATTATCGGACTCCAGATTAGAAGCATCGGCAGCGCTCAACTCCTGGGTGAAGTCCCACGTAGTTGCAGCATGAGGATCAACAGGTATTACCGCTGTTCCGTCGGAAACAAATTCAAATCCATAGAAATTCATACTGCCAGTTGGAAAAGTAATAAGGGCAGTGCCGGCAGTAACTTTAACTGAGACGACTGGATATACATTGGTCGCACCTGTAGGATTTTTGTCTGCGTCAATGTTTTCCTCCATTTCAACAGAAACTGCCTGACTTTCCTGAATCACCTGGTTAAATACCGTTTCTCCATTTTGAGCAATAACCAAGCTACGATCAGTAGCACTATTACTACCTGTACGAACATAGACCTTCAAATCACCATTAGAAGGAATCGTTACTGAAATCTGGCAAAGCTTGCCTGCGCCTTGACTCTTTGCACCTGATTTCAAACGATGTGTGAACTTTTCATATGAGTCAGCAGTACCGAAGTATGCATTGTTCGCATCGATTGCCATTTTCTTTTGATCGTCTGCGAGTGTAATTTTAAAGTCACCATTGGAAAACTCCTTACCTTGTGACCAATCTCCTGCACTAGCTATATCGTCTGCAGAGAATGTAATTTTCTGCGCACTCGCTCCAATAGCCAGTAGCGCCATAGTTAATAGTGTAAAAATTTTTTTCATAAGCTTTTTGTTTTTAATTGTTTGTTTAATGTTTTTAATTGTTTGTGCAAAGTTAGGGATATTCCCGTTTATTTGCAAGCATTCACAACTCTTTTTTCGCGTAAACGTTTACAATTTCAGCGGAATCCCTCTGGTCGGTCCAGAAAGCACTACTTTACAGTTCAAAAACTATAGGTTAACGAGTGCTAAACCATAGGTTAATGATGGCAAAACCATAGGTTTGTCGGACGCCCGTAAGCGGATATAGTTATAAGCCCCCCTCCATAGCCCCTCTATATAGAGAGGGGGCTATGAGGAGGGGCTCTATAATAGCTATCCGCTAACGGCGTAACGGTTCGTTCGGTTTCTGCAAAACAGAGAAAACCATTTTTCTCAGTGCATAGCATGCTAACAGTGCATAGGATGTTTAAGTACTTGCGCAGCCTGTTTTTTTGGCTTTTCCTTGATGAGAAAGAGTCCCTGAAAGGGATCACGGTATTTGTTGGAAGGCTGGCTGGGTGCTTGCACACAAGCAGGATTACAACAAAAGGCGTTAATACGCTGACAAGCGTATCTTTCTCAGCAAGGCTGCGATTAAGCAAGAGCAAAACGGAGCTTGCTCCAGTTATGCCGAGCGTGAGCAGACTCGACAAAGTCAAGGCTGCGATTAAGCAAGAGCAAAACGGAGCTTGCTCCAGTTATGCCGAGCGTGAGCAGGCTCGACAAAGTCAAAGGTTTTCAAGGTTTTTGTCGTATAAGGATTGAAGAATCTGTGAGATCCCCAAGATCTGTGTGACATTAAAAAACCACGAAATGTTTGGTGGATTGGAAAAGAATACGTATTTTTGCAGGCAAGAAAAAAGAATGCTTATGGAAACAATAGGTCAGAGAATCACAGAGACACCAATGGCTCCTTATATGGCGCTTTTGCGTGGTATGACTCGCGAGCAGAAACAAATTGTTGTGACGTTCATCAAAGAGTCAATGGAGGAGCCTGTAGCAAAGAGAGAAGTGCCTGCAGAGTTCAAAAAGCTCCGTGGTATGGTAAATATCACAGAAGAGGACACGGCTCAAGATGAGCGTCTAAGAAGTATTATGGAGCGATGAAACGGATATTTCTTGACACAAACATTCTGATTGATTACATTGACAACAGAACCGGCGCTGACGATGCAGAGCAAATCCTTGCCTGCGGTTTTTCCGCCGAGGCACAGTTATTTGCCTCATCACTTACTTTTGCCAACATAGCATATATCATTAAGGGGCGCCCGGTGGAAGAGAAATACGATGCTCTTCGCCAGATGGCTGGTGTTGTAGAGATTATTTCATTGGGCAAGCAGGAAGTACTGGCTGCTATTAACCAACCCGTGAAGGATTTCGAAGATATGTTACAGTACCAATGCGCAAAAACTGCAGATTGCGACTACATAGTAACAAATGACCGCCGTCATTACGACTTCTCGGACATCCCGTTTTTTACAAGTGCCGACTTTGTAGAACGGATAGACGAGCTGTTGTCATGATTTTACTGCTTCCGACCTAAAAAGAATTAAAGGATTGAGAAGGAAAGAAATTGCCAGAAATTAATCAGAAA
>JAEEGH010008501.1_pt1 | contig 24250 bp, 19 predicted proteins | sample 9134181 | NCBI WGS metagenome assembly JAEEGH01 (sample SAMN16246544, study PRJNA631951) | gut metagenome | biome: gut microbiome; feature: rumen; material: DP-attached | host: Bos | place: Iran: Karaj | collected 2018-10
CAATTGTTTCTATAGCCCCAACAGGAATTACTGAGACATAATAATCTGTACCAGATGATAAGCGAGTGGCACTAGAAAGTTGTTTATAATTTTTGGCTCCTTCACCAATTGCCGATACTGACATATTACTACCAGAAAGATTGACAGCATATGTACCACAGTTATTGGTACGTGACCCCGAGTGTCTCATCATCAAGTTAAATCCCCTAACACTAGAGTAACCTTCACCATCAACATATTCAGCCGCCACACTATTTTCGTGAATGCGGAACTTGATCAACGAGAGACAAGGCTTTAGGATTAAGTCGTCACCAGTCGTTTTGCCAGCCATAGCTAAATCCAATCTATGCGGATTAGAAGCCGTAAATTCAGTCTGACGGCAAATGACATTAGCCCCAGAGAATGTTGCAGTAGTGTGATCAAAAGAAATACCAGTAGTACTAGTCTCCGAATTATAATAAGCGTAATATGTGGTCGCTCCACCAACAGCAGTAACCGTAATGGTTCCCTTGGTTGCAACTGAAGGATCCTTGGTGAGTGTACACAGCTCAATGTCATCATTAACACTGTTGCCGATGAATATCTTTTCACCTCCAGCCCAATGAATATCCAAAGAAGAAAGAGTTGCCTTGGTAGATGCAGGAGCTGCATTCTCCCCCAGGTCAATGCTTACGCCAAAAACAAGTTTTTCAACTTCCTGAACAGGCTCGACTATCTCTTCTACTTCCTGCTTCTGTTCGGGATCCTCAATCGTTGCCTTTTCCTTATTGCAGGAAATTAGACATACAGCAAAAGCTGCTAAAAGAATAAAGCTATACTTTTTCATGGCTAATCCTCCTACATAATAATGAAACCTGACGGATCAAACGCGTCATCTTCAGTAAAGCCCTGGGTACTAACTGTACTCAGCACGCCCTCTGCGGGATAGAGGATAACTTCCTCCACCTCGGGACTTAGATACTCTAGTTTTTTATCCATATGGTAATAAATTTGGTTAAATATTCGTTTTAGTCTTGCGCAACGAGTGTGTGGTTAAGCTCGCAAAGTGCGCATTTTCGCAAAGTTATGTATTCTGGTTTCAAAACGAAACACACAAAACCCGTTTTTTATTGCAATAAAGGCGCTAGCACCAACAACTAACTAATAATCAGTCAATTACGGGGGTTACATTTTCGTTTCGGATTGTTTCGTTTAGAAACCTCTATCTTCTCGCGTCGCAAACAAAAAGTGCGGTTTCTCTGCATCAAAAATGCAGGGAAACCGCAAAAAGGGCCTGAAATGCGGTTAGTCTGCACGAAAAATGCAGGGAAACCGCAGTCAGCAAATATTCCTAGAAACTATAATACAACCCGGCGTTGAAGTTGCTGGGGTTTACACCAACAACGAAGGTCTCGTTGTAGTAGCCTACGCGGCCGAGGTGAGCGACAAATGAAAGATTCTCGGTGAAGGGGATTGCAAGACCGGGAGAGACTCCGATTCCGATAGAACTGTCGTTAGTCTTGGTGTCGGCAATAAGATTCTTGTTGCTCCAGAACATCAACTGAAGCTGGGCGTCAACGAAGAGTGTTGCGGGGCCGAGCTCAAGTAAGTTGTAACGGAAGTAGGGTGCGAGAGTAAAGCCGAAATCGGTATAGGTGTCTTTGAGGGCATCGAGATCGAAACCGACTACAGCACCGACAGCCATCGTCTCATTAAGAACATAACCTACCTCGGGCAGGACATCAAAATCAGTACGGTTGTTTCCGGTGGAGAAGCCTACCTGGCCTCCTACATAGAATTGTGCGTTTGCCGAGAAAGCCACGAGGGCGAGTACGGCGACAAGAATAATTTTTTTCATTTCAGTAATGGTTAATATGTACAAAGATAGTGAGATTCCAAAAAAACACTACCTTTACAAAAAACACTGACAATTATGAAACCTATGCTGACCGCTCTCGCTGTTTCCTTCTGCCTTCTGCTTACTGCAGGATGCGGAGAGAAAGATCATTATCTTGCGCCGCCTACAGGTTTGAAGTTGGTTGAACTAACGCCGAATTCAGCTACTTTTAAATGGGAGACCGTAAAGGAAGCGACTAATTATAGGTGGTCTTGCGACGGTCAAGACTTGAGTGCTGGTGGATTGTGTCCGCCCAATGACCCTTCGGTCACTGTCATCCACCTCACTCCCGGGTCGTCATATCATTTCTGGCTAAGGGCTGAAGACAAAAACCGGAGTAAACCTGCCGAGGGTGGGATGTACCCCCTCTGTTCGGAACCAGTCGTTTACGATTTCACAACGCCGCAAGGAGATAGCGTCTCCACTCTCACGCAAAACAGCGGATCGGCATCCTATTCCCTCGGAGCCCAAGCCAACCTTTGAAGACATTTCCTTTACTTCTTCGGAGGCATAGAGAAGCTCTGTTTCATATTCAGGTCCATCGGGTTGGCTTTCCGTCTGGATAATCAAGACGCCTCCGACTTTGCCTCTCTTTCAGGGGCAGGGGACGACTGAGCCAATCAGGAACAGTTTATGTTGCATTTATGATGTGGAAGGATTGGGGGTGCAATGGCTGTATTCCTACCAGATACATCTCAATGTTAGCCGTTACGCTACCGTAATTTACATTTGAACAAGACAAATAGAGCCCGCACACCGCGGGCTCTATTTGTCTTGAATCGGTACGGGCAAGGCCGGGGATCCCGGGATTATTCGGGGAAGGCCAGAGGGGTTTTGGTGAGTCTGATTATACCGGAGACGGGCTCGCCGTTAAGGGAGAAGGATGTTTTTGGTTTGGGTGCGTGGTCTACATACTTGCAGGTGTGATTGAAGGAGACCACGTCAGAAGTACCGTCCGGCCAGGCGAAGTTGATTTCGCCTGAGAGAGTATCATCTCCGTTAAAGTCGCCAAATTCGATACGCATTACGAAACTATGATCAATCATCTCACACTTTCTCACCCTCAATCCTGTGATTTGTACAAGGAGTTCCTTCGTTTCTACTTGATTGTTGGACGGATAGGAGTATTCTTTGCCGTTATAGGTTGCTACTATCGGGCCGCCAAGCCAGTTGCCGGATGTTCCGGACTCAAACAGGTTATTCCCCGCCGCATCAGTCACTTCCATCGAGACCCACCAGGGCGCAACATCCCAAATAATATCATTCCAATCAGGCTCATCCTGATTCGTGGTCGGTTTCTCACCGCAAGCGACAGCGGTAAAAAGAAGCAAAACCGCTCCAAGTATTGAGAAAGTAAAACGTTTCATAAAACCCGGTTCTTTTAATGAATCGATATAAACACTTTTTTGAGCAACACAAATATAAACACTTTTTGAGTAACTTTGCGATACATAGTGTGTTATGAATAAGCTGAACAAACAAAAGCTGGCAATCAGGCTGCGGGCATTCGGGATTTGGCAGAAGCTGGGGTACTTTCCGTGGAGGAAGCCAGCGGAGGCGAGAGACGAGAAGCGGAAGAATAAATCTTCCCGCGATTTCTATAAGGGCGCATTCGATTCCATTCCGTTCCTGAACGACGACGCTAAACGAACTTTCACTCACCTGCTGCTTCGCCCCGGGTATATGATCCGGGACTACATAAAAGGTGACCATGAGCGCTATCTGGCGCCGTTCACATCGCTGATTATCTTCTACGCGTTCTTTGCGCTGGTCGCTGCGCTGCTTCAGCCGGTACAGCAACAAGACAAACTTGTCGACCCCACGGAGGACCTTGAAATATCTGTCAACGACAACCATATAGAAAGCGCGCGAACCGTGAAAGAAGTGGCCCGGATAGTTCAGCGCGGCTACATCTACCTCAATCTCGACAAATACCCAGAAGAGGTCCACACCCGCGGCGAGTCCGCCCTCGCGGCGCTGGAAGGCACGCTTCGCAGCCAGGGTATCCCGCTATTCCTGGGGGAGTTTTTCCTGCTGTGGTTCTCGATGTCGTGGGTACTCCGAAAGCGAAAGATCGGAATGTCGGCAGCGGCGGCCGCATCGGCGTATGTGCTCTGTCAGTTCAGCTTCTTCATGCTCTTCGCCCTGTTCCTAACACTCGGAAAAATCACGTCGCTCGGATTGGCTCTGATGCTGGTATTGGTAGTTGTCGATTACCACCAATGGCTTGGAGTTGGCTGGTGGAAGAGCTTCAGACTCACCGTTCGCACCGGACTGGTATATGCCCTGCTGTTCGGTTTTTTCATCCTGTTTGTCAGCTTCCTCGTTCTGCTAATTGCCTGGTTTAGATAGGATATGAAAAAATAATTGTTAAATTTGCACCCGAAAAACACGAATAGACATGAACTTAAGAGACATCAAGAAAGACATTGCTTACATCCTTGAGGCGTTTATCGAGGATTGCACTACGGTCGCAACCGTCAATTCGAAGGTTGACGAGCAGGCTGCAGAACTTTTCGAAGAGGCCGTAAATCTCTACAACGAGCTTATGGACAAGGTCTCCGCGAAGATCGAAGGCAGCAAGAAGGCTTACTACATTGCCCTCCGCAAGGAGCTCCTCGAGAAGACCGACGGTCTTTACACTAAGCTCAGCGACGCAGTGAAGGAGTCCCTCGAAGCCCCGAAAGAGGCCCCCAAGGCTGCAAAGGCAGCTCCTAAGGCCCCTAAGGCACCCAAAGCCCCCAAGGCCGAGGCAACCGAGGCTCCCAAAGCAGCCAAGAAAGCCGCTCCCAAAGCCAAGAAGGCAGAATAACGCCCCAAAAGGATGACAACATAAGAGCTCTCCGCCAGCGGAGGGCTCTTTTCGTTTTCCCTGCAATTGATTATCTTTGTAGGCTATGCACAAACGAATGTTTTCGAAAACAAATAATAGATGCCCGATCAGGTCGGGCATGACAGCCGTTGCTCTGGCCCTCTGCCTTTTTACCGGCTGCCAGGCTATCCAGTCGTTTATCCACGACGATAAAGTAGTAGCCAGAGTAGGAAAACATAAACTATACGAATCGGAAGTCAACGCCTATATCCCCTCCGGAGTGTCGATTGCAGATTCGACCAACCTCGCGCTGCAGTACATCAACACCTGGGCGACAGATATCATCTTCGCAGATATGGCCCAGAGTCAGCTCTCGAAGGCCGAGCGCGATGTAACCGCCGAGCTCGAGGCCTACAAACGCGACCTCCTTCGCTTCCGCTACGAACAGCGCTTCATCGGCGACAGGCTAGATACCCTCGTGACCGAAGACCAGATGCTGGACTTCTATGAGAAACACAAAAACCTCTTCACGCTTGATCGCCCGATCCTGAAAGTTCGTTTCGTAGATATTCTCAAGAATATGGACAAGAAGGACCATATCATCAGGCTTATGTCTTCGAACAAGCCTAAGGATATGGAAGAGGTCGAGGGACTTGCGAACAAGTATGCCATCAAATACTTCGACAAGAGCTACGAATGGATGGACGCCGCTGTCCTCGCGCGCGAGTTCGGAACCGACTATGGCCAGATGCTCGCGAAAATGAACCAGTCGTATATAAGGATGGAATCCGAAGATGCGGCGGATATCAAGGTCGCCTATGTCCGCGAGATCCGCAGGAGCGGGGTTGCGCCCTTCGATTTCTGCACGGACAGAATCCGTGAATACATACTCAGCGGAAGAAAACACGATCTTCTCATCGCTTTGGAACAAAGCTTGCTTAAGGGAGCTTCCGACGATGGTCAATTTGTAATTTATTAGCGAATGAAAAAGATATTAGCTGCAGCGGTAATCGCGCTCGCAAGCCTGACCCTCAATGCCCAGAAATACAGCGGCCTGATTGACAAGACGGTGGCCGTTATCGGCGGCGAATTCATCTCCCTGTCTGAGATAGAACAGGAGGTTAACACGATGAGGGCCCGCGGATATGCTTCGGACCAGAATATGCGCTGCGAGATCCTTGAAAACATTCTTCAGACAAAACTCTTCCTTATGCAGGCCAGGGTCGACTCCCTTACCTTCAACAAGGAGGTGGTCAACGCCCAGCTCGGCCAGCATATCGACGAAATCCGTACCGCCCTCGGCGGCGACGACAAGGTAGAGGAATACTTCGGAAAGCCCCTCTATAAACTGCGTCAGGAATGGACAAAACAGTTTGAGGAGATGTCGCTTACCCAGCAGGAGCAGCAGGAAATCGCTAAAAAGATTCCCGAAATTACTCCCCACGACATCAAAGAGTATGTTGATACGGCAGATGTAAATAACCTGCCCGTAATCCCTACCAAATATCAGATGAGCCAGATCTGCGTCTACCCCGACGTGGAGTCTGCGAAGATGGCCGCCAAGGAGAAACTGCTCGAACTTCGCGAGCGAATCATCTCCGGAGAAAAATTCTCCACCCTTGCCCGCCTGTACTCAGACGACATTGAGTCTGCAAAGAGAGGCGGCGAGCTGGGTATGGCCTCCAAGACATCCTTCTGGCCCCAGTTCTCAGACGCCGCAATGTCCCTGAAAGTAGGAATGGTATCCAACACGGTCGAGACTCCGGACGGCTTCCACCTCATCCAGGTTATCGACAAAAAGGGCGATATGTTCAACGCCAGACACATCCTCATCAAGCCCTCATACACCTCGGCAGACAGGGAGAAGGCTTTCGCCAGGCTGGACAGCCTCAAGGCCTTGATCGACACAACCAGCCTCACCTTCGAGGCCGCAGCCCGCTTGTATAGCGAGGACAAACCCTCACGAACCAACGGCGGACAGATGGCCGACCCTGCTACCGGCTCCGCATATTTCGTCAAGGATGAGATCAAGCCCGCTGACTGGACGGTTATCCGCAACCTCGAGCCCGGACAGATCTCGGATCCGGTCGAATCTACCGACAACGAAGGACGTGGAAATCTTATCTACAAAATAATCCGCCTGGATAAGATAGTCCCCTCACACCCCGCTTCGTTTGAGACAGACTACAACGACCTCTACAGTACCGTAGAACACATCAAGCAGATCGAAGCGATCAACAAATTCATCGATAAAAAAATCTCTGAAACACATATAGTCATCGATCCAATGTTCAAGGATTGTGACTTCTCCCGCGCTGGATGGTCGGAAAAAATAAGAAAGTAGGTTCACTGTTGCTGGCGGCCGGTCTCGTAGCGGCCCTGTTCAGCGCTTCTGCCGGGCCCAAACCCGCGCAGAAGGGCGACGTGGTCCGTCTGATCAAGGCTAAATCCGTCCAGATCATCACCAGCGAAGACGACAGAGCCTTTCGTAAGGCTGTCGAGGCTACTTTCCTCCACAACGACACCTACCTTATCTGCGACACCGCTATCTGGAGAGTCGCAGACAACATAATCAACGCAAAAGGCCACGTCAAGCTGATGCAGGAAGGAACCGTCCTCACCAGCGAGACCCTAGACTACTATGTAGACAGGGACCTTGCCGAATTCCGAGGCAGTGTAGTCCAGCTGGTAGACAAGGAAAACAACACTCTCCGTACCCGCCACCTCGACTATAATACCAAGGACAGCGTCGCAGTCTTTGCAAACGGCGCCGCGATGAAAGACAAAGACGGCCAGATTATCGAAAGTATAGACGGAACCTACGACTCTAAGGCCAGCCTCTTTACCTTCACCGGAGACGTAAATATGTACACGGACTCCGTCTTCATCAAGACCTCGTCGCTGAACTATCACACCGATCTTGAGCGCGCCGTCTTCAACTCCTATATCGACTTCTGGAAAGACGATAATATGCTCTCCGCCAGCCGCGGCTGGTACAATAGGAAGCGCGAAACCTTCTTCTTTACAGACAAGGTCCACGCAACCTCGAAGAACCAGGAAACCTGGAGCGACACCTTGTACTACTACCGCTGGACGAGCAATGTCGAGCTGAAAGGCAACGTCCAGCTCCAGGACAGCTCACACCACACCTCCGCCGTCTCGAAATACCTTCTCTACGAAGACACGCTCGCCCGGGTGACTATGATCAACGAGGCCGCGGTCGCAATCGCCGATGAGGACTCCAACTACAAAGACACGCTCTACGTAGGCGCAGATACTATCATCTACTACACCCTCCGAAAGTGTGACATCCCCGCAAACGAAATCAAGAACGCCGAGACCCGTCTCAACGATATTATGGCCGACGCGGTAGGCGAATACCGCCGGAAGGCGGCCGAGGAAGCCGCACGCAAGGCGGAGGAAGCTGCGCAGCAGAAGGAGGCTTCCAAGGCAGGGCGCGGCGGTATGAAGGGCCGTGCGGCCGGAAAGGCCGGTGGGCTTGGGACGATCGGCGAAGGCGGGGCTCCGGCTATGGGCCCGGGTGGAGAAACGCCCGCAACGCCGAAGGATGGAGCGGCTGCCCCTATGGACACATTGGCGGCGGCAGACTCGCTCTCCGCTCCGCTCGATTCAGCAGCCCTGGCGCTCAGGGATTCGCTGGCCAGGGCCGACTCGCTCGCGAATATCCCGCCGCCCGATACGACTAAGGTGGGCTTCGCCGTGGGCATAAGAAATGTCAAGATCTACCGCTCGGATATGCAGGTCCGCTGCGATTCGCTGCGATACACTGACCTCGATTCGATTGCGCGATTCTATATAGACCCTATAGTCTGGAACGAGGGACGCCGTCAGTATTACTCGGACAGTCTGAACGTCCTGATCAAGAACGGTTCGGTAGACCGCGCGAGTCTGATGTCGAACGCTATGATCGTAACCCAGGAAGACACCCTGCTTTACGATCAGATCAAGGGCGCGGAGGTTATCGCCTTCTTCGACAGTACTGCCGCCCTGACCAGGTTTGACGCAGTAGGAGGCGCGACCGCCATCTTCTATCTCGAGGAAAACGGCTCGCTCTCTACGGTAAATAAGGTGGAGAGCAAGATGCTCTGCGGAGCCTTCGTAGACGGAACCATAGACCGTATTCACTACTTCGACAGCCCGAAAAACGATGCATACCCGGTAGTTCAGTTCCCTAAGAGCGACCGCTACCTGAAAGGATTTAAGTGGGCGCCTGAGCTCAAGCCTACCGGCAAGAAGAGCATCACTACCCTTACAGTCCGCCAGTCCGAACGCGCCAAATACGAGAAGCACCCCCGCGCCAAGTTCAAGCAGACAGACATCTACTTCCCGGGCTATATGAAGAGCGTCTATGCCGCCATCGACGAGAGCCACAAACCACGCCCGAAGAAGAAAGCGGACAAGAAACAGGAACTCGAGGTAGTCGAGGCGGCCGCCCCGAAAGACACCCTTATCCAGCAGGATACCCTAGCTCTGAAAGACAGCCTGGCCCTTAGCGACACCCTCGCACTCAAAGACTCCCTGATGCTCAGGGATTCCCTGGCCCAGGGCGATTCGCTTGCTGTCCGCGACAGCCTTTCGACAGATCAGCTTCCTGCAAAGAAGACCTTCAAGCAGAAGTTCAACGAGTGGCGTGCGAAGGTAGCCGAGCGCAGAAAAGCGAGGGCCGAAGCACGCGAGGCCCGCTGGGCTATACTCGACCAGCAGGACGCGGCCAAGGCGGAGGCAAAAGCCCGCATCAAGGAAGAAAAAGCCCGCGCAAAGAAGCGCAAGGAACTCCAGGCCGCCGAGGAAGAAGCCCGCAAGGATCAGGAAATACTGAACAAATACATAGAATACTATAAACAGAAAAAGGAGAGGGAAAAGAATGGAAAACATTAAAGACAGATTCCTGCGCTATGTCGCAATCGACACCAGGTCAGACGAAGAATCGGAAAGCCAACCCAGCACCGCAAAGCAGCTCAACCTGCTCAGGCTCCTCTGCGAGGAGTTGAAAGCGATGGGAGTTGATGCTACCCTGGACGAATTCGGCTACGTGATGGGAAAGATCCCCGCCAACACCGAAGGCGCCATCCCCGCCGTAGGATTCATTGCCCACGTCGACACCTCTCCAGACGCCTCCGGCGAGAACATCAAGCCGCAGATCATCCCCAACTACGACGGCGAGCCCATCGCCCTGAAGGGCGTCCCCGGCCTCTACCTCGATCCCCAGGAATTCCCCGAACTCATCGCCCATAAAGGCGAAACCATCATAACAACCGACGGAACTACCCTGCTCGGCGCCGACGACAAAGCCGGAGTCGCCGAGATAATGGCAGCGGTAGAATATATAGTCGAACATCCCGAGTTCAAACACGGCCCTATCAGGATAGGCTTTACGCCCGACGAGGAGATCGGCCGCGGGGTCGCGAAGTTCGACGTCGCTCGCTTCGACGCCGCCTACGCCTACACGATGGACGGCGGCGAGGTCGGCGAGCTCGAGTTCGAGAACTTCAATGCCGCGGCCGCGACGGTCCATATCCAGGGCCGCAACGTCCACCCCGGCTACGCGAAGGGCAAGATGAAAAACGCCATCCAGATTGGAATGGAACTCAACTGCCTGCTCCCGCTCGAACAGCGTCCCGAGTATACCGAGGGCTACGAGGGCTTCTATCACCTCATCTCGTTCAAGGGCACGGTCGAAGAAGCAACCTTCTCCTACATCCTGCGCGAACACGACCTCGAGAAACACGAGCAGCAGAAAGAGACCCTCCGCCGCTGCGTCCAGGCTATCAACGACCGCTATGGCGACGGAACCGCGACCGTCGAGATCCGCCACCAATATTATAATATGCGCAAGCAGGTCGAGCCGCACTACCAGATAGTCGAAATCGCCATAAAGGCGATGGAAAAGGCGGGCGTGAAACCGAAAATCCAGCCGATTCGCGGGGGCACGGACGGGGCCAACCTCTCGTTTATGGGACTCCCCTGCCCGAACATCTTCGCCGGCGGCCTCAACTTCCACGGCAAGATGGAGTGGGTTCCGGTAGAGTCAATGGAAAAGGCTTACAATGTCATTCTGAACATTGTAAGCCTCTATGCAGAATAGCCTTAAGGCTTATTTCTTCCCAGCGAGATATTTTTCCCAGGCCCAAGCCGATGCGAGGGTCTCTTCAAGCGTACGCTGAGCCTTCCAGCCGAGCTTCTTCTCGCCTATCGTAGGATCGCACCAAACAGACATAACGTCGCCGGGGCGCCTGGGGGCGATCTTGTAGTTGAGCTTCAGATTGTTTACCTTCTCGAAGGTAGTGATGAGCTCCATTACGCTGACGGGGCGGCCGGTACCTACGTTGAAGATCTCGTAATTCTCCTCCATCTTGCCCTCGACCATACGGGTGACCGCGAAGACGTGGGCCTTGGCGAGGTCGATGATGTCAATGAAATCGCGCAGGCAGGTTCCGTCCGGGGTCGGGTAGTCGTTGCCGAAGACGCTCAGACACTCGCGCTTTCCGATCGCGGTCTGGGTGATGAACGGGACGAGGTTGTTGGGCACTCCGCGAGGAAGCTCGCCGATAAGGGCGGACGGGTGTGCTCCGATAGGGTTGAAATAGCGAAGGGCGATACCCTTGATGGTCGGATAAGCCTTTACGCAGTCGCGAAGGAAGTCCTCACACATCTGCTTAGTGTTACCGTAAGGCGAGGTAGAGGGCTTGCGCTCTGAAAGCTCGCTGACGGGGAGTTTCTCGGGCTCGCCGTAGACTGTAGCCGAAGAGGAGAAGAGGACATTGCAGCCCTTGTCGCGGGCTACCTGAAGGATGTTCAGGAATGACTCCAGGTTGTTGACATAATACTTAAGCGGGTCGTCTACCGACTCTCCTACTGCCTTGAAGGCGGCGAAGTGGATCACCGCGTCGATCTTATAGCTGTCGAAGAGTTTTTTGACGGCATTGAGGTCGCAGAAGTCCATCTCGATCAGAGGAAGCTCCTTACCGGTAATCTTGCAGACGCCCTTGTAGTTGGTGCGGTCGCAGTTTGAGAAGTTGTCGGCGATCACTACATCATAGCCCGCTGCGTCGAGCTCTACGGTGACGTGGCTGCCGATATAACCGGCACCACCAGAAACGAGTACAGTCTTTTTTGCCATATATAAGTTGATTATTTTTCCAGTATCATTGCGAATCCGCCGCCGGGAGCGAGGTGGACTCCAAGAGTAGCGCCGCCGTTAACGACCATCGTCTCGATTTTGTGGTCCTTACCGATAGTGTCGGCATTGATGCCGTCGCGGTAGATAGTAACCAGCCACTCTCCCTTCGGGAGCCAGTCGAGATTGAGCTCTATGTCGCGCTCGTCCCAATTGGTAAGAGCGCCGAGGTAATACTTGCCGTCTTTCTCGCGCTTCATCACTATGTACTCCCCTATCTTACCGTCCAGAACTTCACTTGAATCGAAGACGGTAGGTATAGACATTATGTATTCTACGGTCTTAGGCTCCTCAAGATAAGCGGAGGGACTGTCGCAGAACATAACCAGCGGCGAGTCGTAAACTACATACATCGCTATCTGAGCGGCCCTGGTTCCCTGGCTCATAGGGTGAACAAAGTTCATCGCATACTCGCCCTTGCTGCCGTTTCTCATCGCGCCCTGGGTAAAGTCTATCGGAGCTGCCGCCATCCTCATAAAGGGAAGGCTGACCTGATTGCGGGGCATATCTACATCTATCGTACTCCACTTGCAGTTCTCAAGGCCGAAGACGCCTTCGAAGTTCACTACGTTGGGGTAAGTTCTGTTAAGGCCGGTGGGCTTGGTTCCGTGGAGGTCGACCATCAGTCTGTAACGGGAGGTAATCTCTGCAATCTCGTAGATCTGGCTGACGATGGGCTGATACTGTCCGTCGAAGAAATCGATCTTGAAGCCGGAAACGCCCATTTTGGAATAGGTGTCGCATATCTGCTCCGGATTGTTGAGGAACGGGGTGTAGGCCATCCAGAGGATTACCTTTACGTTCGATTCCTGAGCATAGCTGCATATCTCCTCGATGTTTATCGCATCTTCCTGCTGAAGAGGATCGAAGTTCTTGTACCATCCGTCATCAACTATGACATATTCGATTCCGAAGCGCGCTGCGAAATCTATATGATACTTGTAAGTTTCGGTATTGATACCTGCCTTGAAGGGGACATCCCAGAGGAGGGAGGCGTTCCACCAATCCCAGGTAGAGTGTCCGGGTGTAATCCAGCTGACATCGTCCAGCTTCGAAGGGCTGGCTGTCTGATAGACCATATTGTTGGTCGGGAGATCCTTGTCTTCGGGAGCGTAAGCAACGATTCTCCAGGGATAACTGCGCGAACCTTTAGTCTTCGCGATTATATCGCTATATCCGGTAGGCCTTGCTGCGCCGCCTGCAACATAATGGTATCCGGTAGGGATGGGAGGGAATTCAGCAATAAGGCCCTTTGAGGTCTGCTTTACGAACATTCCGGGATAGTCCTCTACGTCTGACTCCATCACCATCAGATTACCCACCTCTGGGACTCTTACTACCAGGGGCAGGAAGGCGAGATCCTCGCTTGCCTTACCAATTTCAGTCTCTGTATAGCAGGCCTCGAAAGAAGTCTCATAGCGATCTTCCCTCTTCGGGACCATAGGGATGATAAGCGGATACTTATCTGCGAAATTGAAACATACAGTCTCGTTTTTCACTACTATATCATCCGCGAAAGATGTTACAAAACGATAAGCGACTCCGTCGTTGTAGGCCCTGAACTGAAGGATGTAGTCTCCGTCGTAGCTGAGGCGGATGTAGTTGTATGCCGCCTCGAATTCTTTCTGGCGGTACAGGGGAGCCTGGATGGACTCGGTCCTGCTGCCGCGGGTGTCCTTACGGATACGGCTGCCTACTCCCAGAACCCTTCCGTCTTCGAGTGTCATAGAGATAGGGCAGTCTTTAAGGACTGTAACGCCCTTCACCTCGAGGCTGTACTTTGTAGAATCAGTAACTGAAACGATTACTTTAAGCTCGCCCGAAGGGCTTGATACCTTAAAAACCTTGGCCTGAGCAACTAAAGCGAGGGAAAGAAGAGCGATTGCGGCAAATATTTTTTTCATGTCTTATTTATGCGATAGCTTACAAAGTTATCAATTATTCAGCATTTCTAAAAGAGACAAAACGGTCTCGGCCGGAGATGTCCTTGATGATGTTTATATCTATGAAATTAGTCTTCAAAAGTTCAGCAATATCGCCGCAGAAGAGGCTGTTAGCTTCGAAAATTCCATAGCCTCCGGGGCCAAGGTGGTCTTTTGCAATGTCTGCAAGGGCACGATAGAACTTCAGCGGATCGTCGTCCGGGACGAACAGCGCAAGCTCCGGTTCGTAGTCAAGGACGTTGCGGCGCATCTGAGTGCGCTCGGACTCCAGGACATACGGCGGGTTACTGACTATGATATCGAAGCGGCCAAGATTCCCGAGCGGCAATCTTTTGAGGACGTCTGCCCTGCGGAAAGAGACGCGGGGGTCGCTGAATTGCCTTCTGGCTATCGCCAGAGCTTTGGGTGAAATGTCAACGCCGACTACGGTCGAGTCGGGGATTTCGAGGGCCAGGGTCCAGGCGATGCAGCCGCTGCCGGTACAGAGGTCGAGGATCCTGGGGTCATGGACGGCTGCGGCCGTGGAACTTAAGACTGCCTCAACCAGTTCTTCCGTTTCCGGGCGGGGAATCAGGACGTCCGGGGTGACCCTGAAGCGGCGGCCGTAGAATTCGGCATAGCCGAAGACGTACTGGACAGGCTCGTTATTGAGGAGACGTTCGAGGTCCTCTTCGAGCTGCTCCGTTTCGATTTCGCGGTCGGGTTCGGTTACCGGGGCATAGCTCGGCAAGCCCAGCCTTTCCTGAATCAGGAGGCTGATAATGCTTCTGGCCTCAGAATCGGGATATACTGCGGCCAGGGCCTCAATAGCTTTATTCTGGAATTCTGCCAGGCGCATCGGCTAGCGGGAGGCGAAGATGTTGCCGCCGAAGTCGACCACCTTGAAGGATTCCTCGCGTGCGCGGGCGAAGGACCTTTGGATAAGGGTATCGAGTACCTTGGAGAAAGGAACTCCTGTGTAGTCCCAGAGGTAAGAAGACAGCGAGCCGGGGATAGTGTTGATTTCGTTTACATAGATACGGCCGTCTGTTTCGTCTATCATAAGGTCTATCCTGGCGAGGCCTTCGCAGCCGAGGGTCTTGAAGGTCCTCATCGCGAATTCCTGGACCAGCTCAGTGACGTTGTCGGGAAGGTCGGCGGGCAGCTGACGCTTCAGCGAGGCCATGCCCGCCCCGTCGGCGCCCTTGGCTCCGGCAAGCTTCGGGCCGGCGACTTTAGCGCCGGCAAGCTTGCCGCTCTTGGAGCCCTTCGCGCCGCCGCTCTGATACTTGTCGGAGTAACTGAGGATCTCGCCGCTCCTTAGCGGAATCTCGCAGACGGACGGTTTGCAGTCATAGTAGTCTCCCATCACCGAGCAGTTTACCTCCTTGAGCTTTCCGAGCATGCGCTCCACGATAACTCGTGTAGTAAACTGAGCCGCATAGTCAACCGCATCGGCAAGTTCCTGACGGTTGTGGGCCGGAGAAATACCAACACTCGAGCCGGAGTTCGCCGGTTTGATAATTACCGGATAAGGGATAGTCTTCTCGATATTGTCAAGAACTGTCTCACGGCGGTCGTCCCACTCCTTATCGGTGAACCAGACAAAGTCTACGACGGAGATACCGCTGTCGCGAAGAATCTGCTTCATCGCGATCTTGTCCATTCCGTTAGCAGAAGCAAAGGTATTGCAACCTACGTACGGGACGCCGATCACCTCGAGAACTCCCTGAAGGGTTCCGTCTTCGCAGTTAGTTCCGTGGAGAGTCGGAAGGATAGTATCGATTTTCGCCACTACCTTCTGTTTCCCAAACAGTCCGTTAGTATAGAGGTTGTGGTCGCCATAGACGGACTTGAAGAAAACTTCCTTACACTCCTTGAAGAGCGCGGGCATATTGCGGTACTTGCCGAGCTCCAGAAGAGCCTTTCCGGTATACCATTTTCCTGTCTTTGCGATATAGATCGGAACGATCTCATATTTTTCCCTGTTCAGGGACTCGATTACCTGCAGAGCAGTTACCACCGAAATTTCATTCTCGACGGACCTGCCGCCAAACAGAACTCCAACGTTTAGTTTCATATTATTTGAATGTGTCTGGTAAATCGTTTTCGTAAAGGATAGCAGAACCCGGGGTGGCGAGGACGCCGAGGGCGGCCACCGCTTCGTTAAGCGTGTCTGCACACATAATGTTGTCGTCCGGCATACCGGCCGACCTGGCTCCCTCGAGGATAGCCTCGCGGTTGTATTTGTTGACTATGATGAGGATGTCGCAGGAGCGGGCGGCGAGGGCGCCGAGCTCGCGGCAGGCGTCGAACTGGCGGGAGCCCAGTTCGACAAAGCCCGGAGTGACGCAGATGCGCCGCCCGCCCTGAGGAAGCTTCATCGAAGCAAGCACTCCGAGGGCCATCGCAGCTCCGGTAGGATTGGAATTGTAGGCGTCGTCCAGGATAGTGATACCTCCGCGGCGGGACATACTAAGCCTATGCTCTACAGGCTGTATCTTACTGACGGCCAAGGCGATAGATCTGTCCGGAACGCCAAGGTGTTTAGCCAGAACAATAGCTCCGGTAAGGTCCAGAATATTCGCTTCGCCGAGCAACTGAGTCTTAAGATGGAGCGAGCCGGCGGCATCAATTACGTCGAACTCCATCCCTCCGGGAGTATACTCAATAGAAGCAGCGCGGACATCGACTCTATGTGCATCTATTCCGAAACGGACGATAGAGCAATCCTCGCGGATCCCGCCATAAGAAGCGATTCCCGGTGATTCAAAATTGATAACTCCGAACCCATCGGCCGGGAGCGAGTCTATAAGTTCAAACTTAGTCTTCTGAATGTTCTCAAACGAGCCGAAGGTCTCAAGGTGCATCTCACCGACTGCGGTGACGATACCCATCACGGGGTGTACGAGATCGCATATCTCCTTGATATCCCCTACCTCTTTCGCGCCCATCTCGCAGATGAACACTTCGTGATAGGGTTCGAGCTTTTCGCGAATAGTCCTGACTACTCCAAGGGTAGTATTATAGTTCCCCGGAGTCATCAGAACGTTGTATTTCTCGCTGAGTATCCTATACAGATAGTTCTTGGTACTGGTCTTACCGAAACTTCCGGTAACGCCGATAATAATCAGATCCTTATGCGTAGCAAGTTTCCGACGAGCATCCTTGATGTACCAATTATTGATCGCCTTCTCGATAGGGCTATTGATCCAGTCAGCAACACACAGAACGAACGGGCAGAAGATAACGCACAGAGCACCCAGCCAGAACACACCGAAAAACCACGGCGCCAGAGTCAGCAAAATTGCCAGCAAAGTAGTCGTAACCGCCAGCCTCACCATTCGCGGGGTGAAGACGAACTTCACCTTCGACTTTCCGAAAAGGCGCGGATACGGATTATCCTTCTGCCACCTCAGAAAGCGGTCGCGCCTGTTGGAGTTCTGCTGAAACATCTGCAAATAATATCTCAGATACAGCACCCACGCCGCTATCCAAATGACTATAAAACTGACTATCAACGCTGTCATTTTTCTTAATATCTTGAATCAGACGGTACTACCAAGAGACCCTAAGCACCCGCGCTTGATAGCGGGGGGACCACTAGCGCGAAGCGCGTCTGGTGGGATGAGCGAAGCGAAGGTCTCTTGGTAGTACCATCTGATTCTATTTCATAAAATTATTAACAACTGACCTGAACAGCCCGGGATCTTCCAGGAACGAGAAATGTGTTCCGCCCTTGACGGTAATGAGGCCGGAGTCGGGCAGGAGCTTAACCATCAGCTCGGCATCCGAAAGAGGAGTAGCGGTATCCGCTGTTCCCCAGAAAAGGATGACCGGAACCTGAATCGAAGGAAGCAGCTTGCGCAGGTCCTGATTCACGGTCTTTGAAAGCACCGCCTTCATCATGGGCGAAGCCGACGCATAATCCGAGGACCCCTTACCGGCGCGCATCTTCTCAAAGCGCTCGCTGTCGCGCAGCACCTTCAGAATCCACCACTTCGCAATCTTATACTTGTATACTTTAATATAGTATCCCAACGATCTCTTCGGCTTGATTCCAGCGGCGTCTACCAGCATCAGGCGCGACACCTCAACTCGCGAAGCGAAAATGATAGCAACACGCCCGCCGAAAGAATGGCAGATAATAGACGGCTTTACTACACCGACCGAAGCGCAGAACGCCTCGAGCATCTCCTCATACTCATAGACTCCCCAAACCACGGGCGGCTCGTCAGACTCCCCGAAGCCCGGGAAATCGATCGATATAACCCGATGTTTTAAAGCGAACTCAGGGACAAAGGCATCCCAGATCTTATGAGTACAGCCCCAGCCGTGGAGCAGAAGAAGGTCCGAGCCTTCCCCGCTCACCTCATAAAAAACTTTGGTGCCGTTATAATCGAATATCATTCTAATCGAAGAATCCTTCTTCTTCCGCAGCAGGCTCAACTTCCTGCTCTTCTTCCGTCTCAATATCTCCGCCCGTACAGCTCAGATCCAGGGTCAATCCACCCGGAGCCTCGAAACGGTCGTACTCGCTATATCCGAGGGTCGGATCCGCGAGACACTTTTTCATAAAGATACCCCATATCGGAAGCGCGGTCGCCGAACCGCTACCCTGGGCGAGCTCTTTGAAATGGACCATACGGTCCTCGCCGCCTACCCAGACTCCGGCCGTGATCTTAGGCGTGTAGCCGATGAACCAGCCGTCTGAGTTATCGTTGGTCGTTCCGGTCTTTCCGGCCATATCGCCCTTCAGGCCGAAACGGGTGCGCAGGCGGCTGCCGGTTCCCTGGTTCACGACGCCCTGCATCAGGTTCACCATCAGGTAGGCCGTGTTGGCGCTGATAGCCTCCGTCTTCTTACCGGCGAAATCGGTGATCAGGTTGCCGTCTGCATCCTCGATGCGGGTGATGAACATGGGCTCGGAAAAAACGCCCTTAGACGGGAAGGTATTGAAGGCTGCGACCATCTCGCATATCGGCAGGTCGGCCGAGCCGGCGCAGAGCGAGTAGACCTCGTCGACGTGGCTCTTGATACCCATTTTCCTCATCATCTTGACCATAGCCGAAGGGCCGAACTGCCTCATCAGGTAGGCCGAGATATTGTTCGAGCTGTGGGTAAGGCCCCATTTGAGGGTCACCGTCTTACCTATCCATTCGTCACGGTCTGTGCTTCGAGGGGTCCAGGTCTCATCGCCCACGATAAAGGTCTGGGGCATGTTGACGACGCGGTCGCAGGGGGTCATGCCCTCCTGCATCGCGAGGGTATAGAGGAACGGCTTGATAGTAGAGCCGACCTGCCTCTTTCCCTGGCGGACGTTGTCATACTTGAAGTAGCGGTAGTTGGGGCCGCCGACATAGGCTTTTACGTGGCCGGTGCCGGGCTCGATAGCCATAAACGCCGCCCTGAGAATAGACTTATAGTATTTGATCGAGTCGTCCGGGGTCATCAGGGTGTCTACATAGCCCTTTTCGTTCCAGGAGAACACCCTCATCGGGGTCTTTACGGAGAACTGCTTCAGGATTTCCTGCTCGGGAACTCCTGCCTTGCGCTGGGTGCGATAGCGGTCGCTCCACTTTCGGGCCTGGCCCATCAGGGTATTGTAGGTACTGTTCTCCATCGTGTTGGGGAACGGCGGGCGACGACGACTCTTGAGCTCGCGGTTGAACATGGGCTGAAGGCCCTTCGAAAGGTGTTCCGCTACCGCTTCCTCAGCATAGCGCTGGAGGCGAGAATCGATAGTTACGTATATCCTCAGACCGTCGCGGTCCAGATTGTACTTCTCTCCGTTGGCTTTGCGATACTTGGTAAGCCAGCCGTAAAGGGCGTCGTTGGCCCACCTTATAGTATCCGCTACGTACTCTTCCTCGAAGAGGTAGTTGCTGCGCTTAGGCTCGGAAGCATTCATCTCGCGGCGTATCATATCGCGGAAATAGGGCGCGAGGCCGGCGTTGTGGTCCTGGACGTGGTAACGGAGCTCGATGGGGGTTGCCTGGGCCTCAGCTTTCTGTTCTTCGCTAAGAAAACCGGCCTTTTCCATCTGGCCGAGCACGAAATTGCGGCGGCTCATAGCCAGGTCGTAATGTAGCACCGGGTTGTACCTGGTAGGTTTATTGACCATTCCGACCAGCATGGCGGCTTCCTGGACATTGAGCTCCGCCGGGGTCTTCGAGAAGAAGGTCTCCGAGGCGGACTTGATTCCGTAGGCGCTGCTGCCGAAGAAGATCGAGTTCAGGTACATTGCGACTATCTCGTCTTTAGTGTAATTGCGCTCGAGCTTTACTGCTGTAATCCATTCCTTGAGCTTGATCCAGATCATAGTCCCGGCCTTCACGAACGGGTTCTTGCTGGTAGTCTCTACTCGGGGATAAAGGGTTTTTGCGAGCTGCTGGGTGATAGTACTTCCACCGCCCTGGCTCGAATCCCTCATAAGCAGAGTCTTGAAGAATACGCGTCCAAGCCCCTTGAAATCGATTCCGCAGTGACGGTAAAAACGTACGTCTTCGGTAGAAATCGCAGCGTGTATTACATTGGGAGAGATATCGTTATAGGAAACGTAAGTACGGTTCTCAATGTGGAAGGTACTGATGACAACCCCGTCTGAAGAGATGATCTGGGTCGCAAGGTTGTTGTTGGGGTGTTCGAGTTCCTCAAACGAAGGAATCTCAGCGAAAAACCAGACAGAGGCCAGCAGGCCGAACACCAGAACTATCGGCGTAATGATTATAAACCAGAACCAGAATATTATTCTTTTGCGGGTACGTTCTTCCATAACGGAGCAAAAATACTCATTAATTTTTGAAAAATCCCGTAATTGTGATTTTCTTTGCAGTATGAATTTAGTGATAGTAGAGTCCCCGCACAAAGCGGCGACAATCCAGAAGTTTCTTGGTGAAGGTTACAAGGTAGTTTCCTCCAAAGGCCACATCAGGGATCTTCAGGAAAAGGAGCTGGGAGTAGACCTGAACAACAACTTCACCCCCGAGTATGTCATACCGGCCGATAAAAAGCGTACGGTAGCCGAACTCAAAAAACTGGCAGAGCAGGCCGAAATGGTCTGGCTCGCCTCCGATGAAGACCGCGAAGGAGAAGCGATTTCGTGGCACCTCACGGAAGCCCTCGGGCTCGATCCTGCTAAAACCAGGCGAATTACCTTCCACGAAATAACGAAGACCGCGATCCTCGAAGCAATCCAGAATCCGAGGACCGTGGATATGAATCTAGTCAATGCGCAGCAGGCCCGCCGCGTCCTCGACCGCCTCGTCGGATACGAGCTCTCGCCGGTGCTGTGGAGAAAGATCCGCAGGGGTCTTTCGGCCGGCCGCGTACAGTCCGTCGCCCTCCGTCTCACGGTCGACCGTGAGAAAGAGATTATGGCCTTCCGGCCGGAGCCGTTCTACCGCGTAGACGCCGAGTTCGCCGTAGGGCGCTCGAAGGTCCGCGGCGCGCTGGATAAGAAATTCGGTTCGATGATGGCGGCCCATACTTTCCTGGCCGACTGCATCGGCGCGACCTATACCGTCTGCAATATCGAGCGCAAGGAAGGCATCCGCATCCCCGCCGCCCCCTTTACGACCTCGACTCTCCAGCAGGAAGCCGGCCGAAAGCTGCGTTTCTCCGTAAGCCAGACGATGAGACTCGCCCAGAGCCTTTACGAGCGCGGACTCATTACCTATATGCGTACGGACTCGACCAACCTCTCGAGCCTCGCAGTAAATACGGCAAAGAAATTCATCACCGATAATTTCGGCGCGGAGTATTCACACCCCAGACAGTATAAAACCCATTCCAAGGGCGCCCAGGAGGCCCACGAAGCCATCCGCCCGACCTACATCGAGAACACCGCTATCAGCGGAACTCCTCAGGAGCAGAAGCTCTACAATCTTATCTGGAAGCGTACGGTAGCCAGCCAGATGTCCGAGGCGCGTGTAATGAACACCGAAATCGATATCGAAATCGACAAGCGTTCGGAAAAATATGCCGTTCAGGCAGCCGAAATCCTCTTCGACGGTTTCCTTAAATTATATAAGGAAGGAACAGACGACGAAACAGACGACGAAGAAATCGCCTCCATCCCGCCGATGACCTTAGGTCAGCAGCTCACCCTCAAGCAGGCCCAGGCTACCTGTAAGTTCACCCAGGCCCCTCTTCGCTACTCCGAACCGACCCTGGTCCGAAAGCTCGAAGAGCTCGGAATCGGCCGCCCGAGCACCTATGCCCCGACTATCACTACCCTTACTACCGAGCGCGGTTACCTCGTGAAGGGAGACAAGCAGGGAGAACTCAGGCCGGTCGTGAATCTTACCCTCAAGGGAGACAAGATTACCGAGACTCAGTGGAATGAGACGGTAGGAGCAGACAGGGGAAAACTCCTTCCTACCGAGATCGGAATGGTAGTTACAGACTACCTCTGCGACAACTTCGCAGATATCCTTGACTACGGCTTTACCGCCAATGTCGAAAGCTCGTTCGACGAGATAGCCGAAGGGAAGAAAGAGTGGCACAAATGTATCTCAGACTTCTATTCCCCGTTCCACACCCAGGTGGAACTGGCTGTCAGCGACAAGCAGTATATGAAGGTAGAGCGCGAGCTCGGAATTGATCCTTCAGACGGAAAGATGGTGGTCGCGAAACTCGGCCAGTTCGGCCCCTTCGTCCAGAAAGGCGATGGAGAAGAAAGAGTGTTCGCATCGCTACCCGCGGGCGTCCTGATCGAGAGCATCACTCTCGAAGACGCGCTCAAGCTTCTCGCTCTTCCGCGAACCGTCGGCGAATACGAAGGAATTCCTATCGTCGCTACCAAAGGCCGTTTCGGCCCGTACCTCAAATACGGCGAAAAGAATATCGGAGTACCGCGCAACATAGATCCGCTTACGGTAAGCCTCGAAAAATGTATCTCCCTTATCAAGGCAGAGCAGGACAAAGCGGCCCAGATCCAGGTCATACGCGAATTTGGGGGCGGTATTACCCTGATGAACGGTTTCTATGGGCCTTACATCAAGGCCGGCGGAAAGAACTACAAACTTCCCGGCGGTACTAAAGCCGAAGATGTAACAGAAGAGATGGCTAAACAGATTGTCTCTTCTTCAAGCCCGACCCAGGGACGCCGCAAGTTCTCAAGACGTAAATAAAACGCGATATGAGCGATTACAAGATCGACGAGATGGACAGGAAAATCCTGTCGTTTCTGGTAAAAGACGCAAGAATGCCCTTCCTCGAGATAGCTCGCGAGTGTGGGGTTTCAGGCGCCGCAATCCACCAAAGAGTAAAGAAACTCGAAGATTCGGGTATCATCACCGGCTTCTCCGCTACCGTCAAGCCCGCCTCCCTGGGCTTCTCAGTCTGCGCTTTCGTTATGTTGAATATCTCCGAAGCCAACAAATTCAACGACGTAGTAGCCGCTCTGAAAAAGATTCCCGAGGTAGTCGAGACTCACTTCATTACCGGTCACTCATCGCTCCTCATTAAACTCTACTGTTCGGATTTCGACCACCTGATGCAGGTCGTCCTCAACTCGATCCAGAAAATTCCTGCGGTCGAGAGTACTGAGACTATGATTTCGCTTAGCGAAGCCTTCCAGCGTCAGGTCTGGGTTAAGAAATCAAAATAATTTCCTCGCCAGATCAAGATCCTCCGGGGTCGTAATCTTGATATTGTACCTCTCTCCTTCAATATAGGTGAGAGGTATTTTTGCGGCCCTGGCTACCGAGGCGTCGTCTGTAAGGGACTGATTATAGGCAACGGTATCGTAGGCGTCCTTAATGAGCTCAGAAAGGAAAAGCTGAGGAGTCTGGGCTCCGAAAAGGCCTTCGCGCGACGGATCGGGCTCTTCGCTCTGGACGAAAGTCCCGTCGCCGGCAGGGACCAGGCTCTTCAGAGTATCGGTTACGGGAGTAACGGGAATGACGCAACGCTCTTCTCCGGAAACTTCTAGTATCCTCTTTATAAGATCTACGCTTACGAGAGGCCTTACTCCGTCGTGGATAAGGACGAGGGCGCCGTCCGGAATTTTAGCCAGGGCGTTTCTGACGGAATGGAAACGAGTAATTCCGCCTTCCACAATAATCTGAGGAAGATCGAAGTGATTGTCCAGGCAGAGCTGCTTCCAGGTAGAGATATGATCTGCGGGCAAGGCCACTACCGGAACCATCTCGGGACAGGCCACGAGAAACTTCATAATAGACTGCTGCAGTACAGGGCGGCCGCCGAGTTCGAGGAACTGTTTGGGAACTTCAGTCCCCATCCTGACGCCGCTTCCGCCGGCTACAAATACTCCGTAAACTTTTTTTCTCATAAGTAGTTTTCTGCGACAAAAATAGTTATTTTTGTAAGGATAAACACACACTCAACATGGCAGTTGCTTGGCTGAGCCAGGAATGGGCTATAGACCGCGGCACGGCCAACACCGTCATCTAGCAGAACGTACAGATCGCGCTCTA